>ERZ1066124.345-NODE-345-length-34504-cov-28.002148_pt1 | contig 34504 bp, 30 predicted proteins | sample MGYA00382771_ERZ1066124 | MGnify/ENA primary metagenome ERZ1066124 (study PRJEB33369, sample SAMEA5778354) | biofilm metagenome | biome: Industrial cooling water; feature: Water cooling tower basin; material: Biofilm | place: United Arab Emirates | collected... | reverse complement strand
ATTTGAATCGGGTTCCCCCCTTTTTAAGGGGGGTTAGGGGGGATCGATTTGAATCTGGTTCCCCCCTTTTTAAGGGGGGTTAGGGGGGATCGATTTGAATCTGGTTCCCCCCTTTTTAAGGCAGGGCTAATTCATCTTCGTAGCAAAAAATTATTTTGGTAGGATTGTCTGTGAAAGAGTTGAAAAATGAGGTAATTTTCTCCCCCAGCTCCCTCAGCTCCCTCAGCTCCTCCTATTTTCTTTGATGTACTTAGTGCTGGACGGGGGTGGGTAGCCGTAGAAACGTGCGCCCCAACACCCAGGCACATAGCAATCCAAAGATACTAAGCAGAATGAATCCCGGAGCATAGCTTTGGGTAAGTTCCCGAAACATCCCTAACTCTAGTGGTGGGAAGAAGCCTCCCAGTCCGCCTGCGGCTCCTACTAAACCTGTGACGGTACCAACTTGTTGGGGGAAATACTGGGGTACTAATTTAAACACTCCGCCGTTGCCCAAACCGCAGAGAATAGCGCAACCTAATGCGCCAACGGTGAAGGGGACGATGAACGGGAAAGACATCAGCCAGCCGATCGCAAACATGCCCAAAAAGACATACAACAGCAGAATTTGTCCGCCAATGCGATCGCTCAACCAACCACCCACGGGACGACACAGGGTAGCCAAAATCACAAAAAAGGCAGTGCGCGCCCCCGCATCCGCCGGAGTCAACCCGAAGATGTCCTGAAGCAGCGTTGGTAAATAGATACTCAACGCCACAAACCCGCCAAAGGTAAGCCCGTAGAATAAACTGAGCGCCCAAGTCAGTTTTTCGGTTTGCAATACGCTCAAACATTCTTGAAAACTTTTCGGTCTAACCTTGATTGGGGGATTCTGGGCGGTTAGAGCAAAAACAATCCCCCAAGTTAGAGAAGCAATACCAAAAATCAGAAATGTAGCAGGAATCCCGATCCAACTACCAAGAACTGGCCCGCCGAAGACGGCAACCGATTGTCCGATATTTCCTGCCCCATAAATTCCAGTAGCCATACCTTGGCGTTTTGGGGGATACCAGCGCGAGACAAAAGCAACCCCAATCGCGAAAGAACTGCCTAATATTCCCAGAAAAAACCCCCAAAACAGCAAGCTGTTATAGGAACGATCAATTGCTAATGCCACCGTCGGCACGATGCCAAATCCTAAGAGTAAGCTAAATACCCATCTTGCCCCAAAGCGATCGGTCAAGATACCGGCTGGAATTCGTCCTAATGCACCCAGCAATACGGGAATTGCAACCATCAAACTCGCTTGACCAACAGATAGTCCTAATTCTTTTTTCAGCAACGGTGCTAAACCTGCGATTAGTCCCCAATTTGCAAAAGCGATCGCAAACGCAGCAGTTGCCAAAAATAAGCTTTTTGGGGCTGTTGGCTGTAGGTTTTCAGACTGGTTATAACCGTTCATGGTAAAAATGCTCCTTAAGAATGCTCTCCCATTCCGCTAGCAGAACGTTGATTCCAAACCACCACTTGTGGCGGACGCCAAACGTATTGCAAAGGCACAGATAAGAAGTGAACTAGGCGGGTAAAGGGGAGGAGCAAAACTAAACAGAATGCCCCCACAATGTGGACTTTCACCATCACTGGTAGTGTCGCGATCAAAGAAAGATCGGGATTGAACAAAAAGAGCGATCGCAAATAAGGCACTGCTGAAGTGGCATACCAGGAAGAACCCCAGCGATAAAAGATCGCCGTCCATACTCCTGCCACTACTTGTACTAGCAAGGCTAAAAGCAAGATCAAATCCATTGGTGAAGTTACGACTCGAATTCGTGCCTGGGTAAGGCGACGGAAAATCAGCACCAGAATGCCCCAAAGACTGAGAAAGCCCATCGCTAACCCGGTTGATTCTAGAACGTATAATCGCCAGGGGACACCATTCCAAGCTAGGAGCGATCGCGGCATCAGAAAACCGATTATATGTGCGCTGAGAACCGCGAGAATGCCGTAGTGCCAAGAAACCGAACCCCAAAACAGTTGTTTGCTTTCTAGAAACTGAGACGACAGACTCGAATAGGTAAAGCGATAGTTGAAATAGCGCAAACAGGTGACGATGATGGCGACAGCGATCGCCATGTAGGGAAAAATCGCAAACAATAAAGTATTGATGGTCATAAAAACTCCTCTAGCTTGAGAAACTTATCTGAGAAACCTAGCTTGAGAAACCGGGTTTCTTAGCTCAATCCCGGCAATCAGACAGAGATTGTCGTAGAAACCCGGTTTCTTTGACGGCTGCTTTGCAAGAAACTCAAAAGCGATCGCACTACCCCTGCATAAGGATTCTCTGCCTTGAAACCTTCATTCATTTTTTCCAAAGCAGGCAGCAAACAATCCTCAATTAATTCTTGGGCGAGAACCGCATCGGGTTCTAAAGTACTCAAGAATTCCAGCAGCACCGACAAATGATCGGCGAGTTCATTTGGGGGCGCAATAAATCCATGCTCCTGATATTTTTGTTGCAATTTGACGAGAAAATCAGCGCGATTAAAGTTTTCGCCAAATAAGTGAAATCCGGGATAAGGAAAGCAAACAGGATTCACGTCAAAGGTACTGGTGTAAATCTCTTCTAAGTGAGATATAGATGTGCTAGCTACAAAGGTCTGGAACTGGTTAATTAACTCTGCTGCTTCGGGATAATCCGCCTTCAATTGGCGATGACATTCGCTAATTTCTGCGGCTAATTCAGGAGATGGATAGGTAAAAAGTGCAGAGAAAAGTCGATAAATTTGTTGAATTTGTGTCTTCATTTTTGTTTGGTAATTGGTAATTGGTAATTGGTAATTGGTAATTGGTGATTGCGGATTGGGAATTGGGGATTGGGGATTGGGAAACCCATTACCTATTACCCATTACCCATTACCCATTACCCATTACCTTTTAAATTTAAAGTCCTCGCTCTGGGGGTGTGCGGAAGCCGATGCCCGCCGAGCCTTTGTGTACGGCTGGATCTTCCATGAGAGCGATCGCATATTCTCGGTGCATCGGCGGAATCACAAACCGATCTTGCATTGTGGGTAAAGAAGTCAGGCGGTAAATTGCCTCACATTTTTCAGGAGTTACACCCGCTTTGCTCAAGGCATCTTTGATTTCTGGATGCTCTAAATGCTGCATTTCCTCAGCGCGTTTGTATAACCGAACTGCCATTAATTTGCGATAGGTTTGTTCGATCAAATCGATATTGCCTGCGGTAAACAGTTTCGCCATGTATTGCATCGGAATGCGGGCGCGTTCGAGCGAGCTAAAGAAATCCTCGCCTTCAATGTCGTATGTGCCATTTTTTACCTTGCCTGCGATCGGTAGCAGCGGCGGCACGTAGAACAACATCGGTAGGGTACGAAATTCTGGATGCAGGGGGAGAGCTAATTCCCATTCTTTGACGAACTTGTACACGGGGGACTTTTGTGCCGCTTCAATCACCGATGGATGTACGCCAGAGCGTTCTGCTTGGGCAATTACTTCTGGATCGAAGGGATTGAGAATTAGTTCTCGTTGTTTAGCTACCAGTTGCGACTCATCCACCGAGGCAATTTCGTGGATGCGATCGCCATCGTACAACACCACACCCAAGTAGCGAATCCGACCTACACATGAGTGAAAACACGCGGGCGCTTGTCCGGTTTCCAAACGCGGATAGCAGAGAATGCACTTCTCTGACTTACCCGTTTTCCAGTTGTAATAAACCTTCTTGTAAGGGCAAGCAGAAACGCAATAACGCCAGCCGCGACAGACATTTTGGTTAACCAAAACAATGCCATCTTCACCCCGTTTGTAGAGTGCGCCCGACGGACAAGATGCGACACAACTTGGATTGGCGCAATGGTTACAAATTCGAGGTAAATAGAAGAAAACTAACCGCTCAATTTCAAACAAAGTTTCTCGTTCTTGGGGAGTCAAAGCATCCAAGTTAGGGTCATTAGCGGCATAGATAGGAGAACCACCAAGGTCATCATCCCAGTTAGGGCCTGACTTAATATCAATATCATCTCCCGTAATCAGCGAAACCGGACGTGCTGTAGGTTGATCGTCCCCTGCGGGAGCATCAATCAAATCGCCGTATTTGTAAGTCCAGGGTTCGTAATAATCGTCAATGCTGGGCAGATAAGGTTGATGGAAAATGTTAGCGAGTCCTTTAGCTTTGTTGGTTGCTCGTAACTCAATATCATCTCCTTCTTTTTTCCATCCTCCTTTGTATTGTTCTTGATCTTCCCATTGGGTGGGATAACCCGTTCCCGGTTTGGTTTCTACATTATTCCACCACATATATTCTGTACCCTGGCGATCGGTCCAGACGTTTTTACAAGCAACGCTGCATGTATGACAACCGATACATTTATCCAGGTGGAACATCATCGAAACTTGAGCGCGAATATCCATTGTGCTTTTCCTCTCAATTTCTAACAAGCAACCTTCGTTCGATCCCCCTAAATCCCCCTTAATAAGGGGGACTTTGAGCTTACTTATCCCCCCTTTTTTAAAGGGACTTTGCTGTGATTTTCACCCTTTTTTAAGGGGGACTTTGAGCTTCTTGCTCCCCCCTTATTAAGGGGGGCTGGGGGGGATCTGGTTTGCGATCAACCGAGGTTCTGAGGTTCTAAAATTTGGGTTCGCCTTTGAGTTTCCGCACCGCTACAAACGTGTCGCGGTTTACACCCGTCGGCCCCCAGTAGTTAAAGCCATAGCTAAACTGTCCGTAACCCCCCATCATCAACACGGGTTTGAGGCGAACTCGCGTCAAGCTGTTGTGTCCGCCAGCACGGCGGTTGCCTCGCTCTGGCGACTTGGGTATTGACATCGTGCGTTCCATCACGTGGTAGATGATGCAAATCCCTTGAGGTATGCGGGCGCTCACCACCGCTCGCGTGACGACAACGCCGTGATCGTTGAATACTTCCACCCAGTCGTTGTCTACAATGCCAATCGCTTCTGCGTCTTTATCGTTAATCCAGAAGGGTTCAATCCCGCGAGAGAGCGTCAGCATTCGGTGGTTTTCGGAATACATCGAGTGAATGTGCCATTTCCCGTGCGGGGTAAGATAGTTCAGCACAATCGTTTTATCCGATGGTTGATGACCATTTAGCATGACTAAATCATCCGCCAAACGCACATCGGGTTTTGGCTTGTAGGTGGGCAGGTTTTCCTCAAAGGCGATGTATCCTTCATGGTCGAGGTAGAAATGCTGCCGCCCGGTGAGGGTGCGCCACGGCACCAAACGTTCCACGTTCAAGCAATAGGCAGAATAAGGGCGACCATTGGTCATAATGCCCGTCCAGCAAGGGCTGTTGAGCAGCCGTCGCGGTTGTTGCACTAAATCGCTGAATTGATAGCGCACGCCCCGTGTTGGTTCGGCTAAATCGGTGAGGGGCAATCCTACTTTTTTCGACTCGGCTTCAAATGCTCGATAAGCGACTTCGCCATTAGTTTCGGGGGCGAAGTGGAGGATCGCATTTGCTGCTTCTACGGCATCTTTAACCGAGGGATACTTTTGTCCATTCCACTCTTGTACGGGTTGGTTTGCGACTAATTCATCGTACAAATCGCCAGTTTCCCAATGCAGTCCGTGCAAACCCATACCGTCTTTTTTCGCGGATTGTCCAAGGGAAATAAAGCGATTGTACAAATTGACGTAATCCCGCTCGACTACGACAAAGTTGGGCATGGTTTTACCGGGAATCGGTTCGCATTCTCCTTTCGTCCAGTCTTTAATTGAGGGTTGAGCAATTTCTGCTGGGGTGTCGTGTTGTAAAGGTACTGCAACCAGATCCGAAATTGGTTTTGGTAGGTGAACTTTTGCCAGTTCGCTAACTTTTTCGGCTAAAGCTTTAAAGATATCCCAATCACTCTTAGATTCCCACGCAGGCGCAACGGCGGCGGTGAGTGGGTGAATGTACGAGTGCATATCGGTGCTGTTGAGGTCGTTCTTTTCGTACCAGGTGGCGGTGGGGAGAACGACATCGGAGTAAAGCGCCGATGTATCCATGCGGAAGTTGATATTTACTACCAAATCCAACTTGCCAACGGGAGCTTGTTCGCGCCAGACGACGTTTTCTTCGCAGGGATTGGCTGGGAGTTCGTCTGCGATCGCATTCGTATGAGTTCCCAGATAATGCTTTAAGAAATACTCGTGTCCCTTCGCTGAGGACATCAGCGCATTCCCGCGCCAGATATACCAAACGCGAGGCCAATTTTCCGGCGCATCTGGATCTTCCACCGAGAATTTCAACTCACCACTTTGCAGTTGCTGCACAATCCATTGACGAATCTCGGCGTCGGTATTTGCTCCTGCTGCTTTGGCTGCTTCTACCAATTCCAGCGAGTTGCGGTTGAATTGGGGATAGAAAGGCAGCCATCCCATGCGTACCGCTTTTACCTGCCAATCCATCGTGTGACTGGGATCGGAACCTAATTGAGCTTCGATTAAGTTGCGATCGTAGCGCCACTGGTCGGTATGAACGTAGTGGAACGATGGCGCATTTTGTAACCGAGGCGGTTTCACCCAATCCAACGCCATCGCGAGGCAAGTCCAGGAAGACATGGGAGCGAGTTTTTCTTGACCTACATAGTGGTTCAGTCCGCCGCCGTTGCGTCCCACACAACCGCACAACATTAACCCTACCATCGCAGCGCGGTAGATCAAATTATTGTGATACCAGTGGTTGATGCCTGCGCCGATAATAATCGAGCATTTGCCTTCTGTGCGTTCTGCGGTGGTTGCCCACTCCCGCGCAAACTGCACTAACGTCTTGCGGTCAATCCCCGTAAATTTTTCTTGCCATGCCGGGGTGTAGGGAGCAGTTTCATTGTCGTAATCTTGGGGATAGTCGCCCGCTAAACCACGGTTAACCCCAAACTGCGCCATCAGCAGGTCGTAGATGGTAGTAACGGCTACTCGACCAGACTCGGTTTCTAGGTACTTAACGGGGACTTCTCGGTGGCAAACCTTCTCTGCCGCAAAATCCGTAAATTGAACCGGCAAATTATTATCATGATTACCTAAAAAAGTCAATAGCGGTTCAATTTCTGCCCCATCGAGGCCGTCTTTCATTTCCAAATTCCACTGTCCCTTTTGGGTTTGCCAGCGGAAGCCAATAGTCCCTTGGGGCATCCGAGGACGATTCGTATTCTTGTCAAATACCAAGTATTTCCACTCGCCGTTTTCGACGTTTTGGTATTCGGCAAGTTGCTGGGCAGTAATCATGCGTCCGGCGCGGTATGCGCCATCTTGTTCGTCCAGAACCACCAGGAACGGAGCATCGCTGTAGCTTTTGAGGTAGTTGACGAAGTATTCGGTGGGACGTTCAACGTGAAATTCCTTCAGAATTACGTGGTTAACCGCCATCCAGAAAGCACCATCTTGACCCGCGTTCACGGGAATCCACCAATCGCCGTACTTGGCAACTTGGCTGAAATCTGGCGAGAATACGACAAACTTAGCCCCCGCGTGCCTCGCCTCAGCGACAAAGTGAACGTCCGGCGTCCGGGTCATGTTCAGGTTTGACCCCATTGAGACGATGAAGCGGGACTTGTACCAATCTGCGGCTTCTGCGACATCGGTTTGTTCGCCCCAGACTTCCGGCGAGGCGTTGGGTAAGTCGCTGTACCAATCGTAAAAGCTTAAATTTACGCCCCCCATTAATTGCAGGAAGCGGGAACCCCCTGCATAACTCAGCATGGACATCGCGGGAATCGGGGAAAAGCCAATCACGCGATCCGGGCCGTGTTGCTTGATCGTAGAAATTGTGGAGGCGGCAGTAATTTCTAGCACTTCATTCCAACTGGCGCGGCGCATTCCGCCTTTGCCTCTCGCTTGTTGGTACTGACGGCGCTTAGTTTCATTTTGTACAATTGATTCCCAAGCGGCGACGGGATCTGCGTATTGGCGTTTGGCTTCGCGCCACAAGTCGATCAACACGCCGCGCATGTAGGGATACTTCACCCGAATCGGACTATAGATGTACCAGGAGTAGCTAATCCCGCGCTGACACCCTCTCGGTTCGCAGGGAGGAATACCCGCTTCTAGTTCGGGATAGTCGGTTTGCTGCATCTCCCAGGTAACGATGCCATCTTTGACGTAGATTGCCCAAGAACAACCACCCGTGCAGTTGACGCCGTGACTGCTGCGAACTACTTTGTCATGCTGCCAGCGATTGCGGTAAAACTCTTCCCACTGGCGCAGATCGGGGTTGATGATGTCTTTGATCCAACTCATGATTTGTTTCCCTCAACTAAACGTTGACGTACACCTGTAAGGCGATCGCGCCAGGTAATCTGACTCAGCAATGCCAGCAGCAGAAATCCCCCCACACCCAGCAAAATGAATTTCCAGGTGGTAGACAGATGGGCAGAGAAACCGGGTTTCTGTGTGGAGCTTGCTTCGCTCGATCCAGAACCTTCAAGAAACCCGGTTTCTGGATTTTCCGATTGATTGGCTGCTTTAAAGAAAGCCAGTAGATGAGCTTGTTCGGCTTCTGTCAGTTGACTGTTTTGATAAATGCTTTGCATAGTCGGGAATGGCAAGGTGGGCAATACACCTTGAAGTCCCACTTCTGTGTAGCGATCGATAACGTGGGTTAAGTTCGGTCCCAGCGTGCCGCCCTTTAAGGCTCCCACCGGATTCACCGTATGACAGGACATACAGGCGGGACCGCCATTTTGAAACCCAATCGTTCCGGCAAATAACTTTTGTCCAATAACCGCATCACCAGCAATTGGTGAGTTTGTATCTAATGATGTTGCTGTTTCTGGTGGGGTGGCGATCGCATTCCCCGCTGCATTTTCCAGATAAACCACAATCGATTCAACCTGGTTGGGTTGCAATCCCATATTGGGCATGGGAACGCCGTTATATTGCTCAACTAACTCTTGGGCGATCGCATCTCCCGATTCGATCGCTTTCTCTGGGGCAGCAATCCAATTTACTAGCCAATTGCGATCGCGTCTTTGCGTCACCGTTTTTAGATCGGGGCCATAACTGGCGCCACTCCCATCGATCGAGTGACAAGACGCACAGGATTGTTCAAACAGCGTTTTTCCTTCGTCTGCGGTAGCGGCTGTTGCGATCGCCATACTCCCGCACCACAGGATGCTGGCGATTAAGAGAATTACCCATAACGATCTGCCCCAGCAGCACCACCAGCGTTGCCATTGCTGAGTCAGCCATGAGATGAATTTCATCGGCTTTGAACCTTTGATTTATGTATTTTTACTTAGTTCAGTTTGCACCCAAGAAAAAACGGCTACAGTGGCAGGCATCCCCAGCGCGGCTGCGGCTAAAGCAACGACTTGTTCGATTTCTTCCTGAGAAATACCGAGAGCGATCGCTTTACGCACGTTGGCACCCACTGCCCCCTGTCGCATCCCGCCGATAGCGATCGCCAATTTAATCAGCCTCACCGTTCTGGCATCCAACGGCCCTTCTCGACCGGCCTCGCTGAGATCCTCCCAAGCTTTTTCCAGTTTGGGATAGCGTTCAATAAACTGCTGATAAATTTCTGGGGGAGTGGGAAAAGATTCCGCGTTCATAAAGACCTCCAAGTAGCAAATTACACCCTAAAACCGCATCGCTCTACTAGAGACGCAGGTACAAACAATAGGTGGACAATTTGAGGAACTTGTGAGTAAGCGGACGCATCCGATTAATATCGTGTCCGGTTGCATCGGTAGCGTAAGCCGGGGCGGGTTTATTTATCTTTTGCGCTACGTTTAAACATATCTCGTAAAACCCGCCCCTACAGTATCAAAAACCATACACAACCAAAGCTAACGGACATGATATAACTTTGTTTTCGGAGCATCAAAGCTGCCTACACTGAAAGCTGACCTGCTTTTTCCTGTTCCATTGCGATCGCGCGGGGAAACAGCACATTATTTTCCTTGTGAATATGCTGGTGCATATCTTGTTCAAACGTGGCGAGAGCATCCAACATCGCACGATAGGTATTGCAAGCCCACTCTGGCGGCGTGAAATCGTCGGTGAGTTGGCGCAGTTGTGCCAGGGCGATACCTGCTTCGTCATGCTCGAATTCCATGCAGCGCACTGGGTTAGCAAGATAGCCAGATTGGCATAAACACAAAGTTTCCTTGGATTCTAGCTGCCGAATCATCGGAAACAAAATCTGTTCTTCCTTCATCAGGTGCGTTGTCAGTTCTTGGGATAGCGCCAGAAATACAGCCTTAATTTGATGCAAGCGAGGTTCTTTATCCCCATGTACGGCGGCAACTTTCGCCGTCATTTTTTCTAGGCGCGGTAGCTCAGAATGTAGGTAAGCGTGGTGCGTTTGCTCGATCCAATCGGCGAGTTCTGTCAGGGATAAAGTCGTTAGATTCACCTCTGGTGCTTCGTCCGAGGTGATACTGGCTTCGAGTTGAGCCAAAAACCCTTGGGGGTCGATTCCAACCTGGCGGCAGGCTTCTTCGAGCGTCTTTTTGCCACCACAGCAGTAGTCAACTTTGGCTTGCTCGAACCAGCGGGAAAGCGAAGGGCGATCGCGCACAATCGCGCCTACGGTATCGTGGATTTGAAAGGTTGTCATAGCTGCCTCCTAGTTTCGATTTAAGCTTAAGCGAATAACTTTTATAGTTCCTTGACTTAAGTCAAATCAAACCTTAAAGGGATGATGGATTATCGAAAAAACTCGCTGTGCGATCGCATTGTGGTTAATCAACAGCTACACAATCCTTAACTAAATATTGCTATAATTACTCGTTTTGCAAGCTATTAGCTTTAATAATTGTTAATTCTCGATCGGGATAACGTGAAGGTTTCGCTGGCTTTTACCCTTAGCTTTTATTCTCAGGAATTAGGCACGAAGAGGCCAGAAACCGGGTTTCTGTGAAAAATCGTTGATTTGTCAGCTAGAGATCTAGGAAGAAACCCGGTTTCTTTAGTTTTAAAATTATCAAAAAATCCGCAGATTTTTCACGGATCTGCGGATTTTTATGCCTTTGCTTATTTGAGAAATACTACAGTTAAGATTTTCCTCTCAGTTTGCGGGTATTGTCCACTAAACTTTGAGCAAATTGATCGAAGCGTTTCGCCAGATTTTCATCTAACAGCTTGCCTTCTGAACCAAAGGCTTTCCATGCTTGTCCCACGGCTATTTGTTCGGGAATTACCCATCCATGTACCCATCTCATGACGATCCGCAAATCGTTCAGGGCGTTGCTGTTAGATTGACCGCCCAAGACGCTAATTAAACCCGCAACTTTGCCGGATAATTGGTCGAAACTCATCAAATCTAGGGCATTTTTTAACACGCCGCTAATGCTACCGTGATACTCTGGCGTTGCTAAAATTAGCCCGTCTGCTTGTTGCACCGCTTGACGCAATTTTTCCACATCTGGGTAGTCTGGATACTCTTCTCCCCCATCGCAAAATGGTAGGTTCATTTTCCGCAGGTCGAGAATTTCTACTTCCGCCCCTAAAGCTTGTACTCTTTGCACCGCTTGCATTAATGCCTGGTAGCTATAGGCGTCGGGGCGCAAACTACCAGCAATTGCTACTATTTTGACCATATTTCCCTGTTCGACGTGTTTTCACTAAACGCTTACATTTAGGGGCGGGTTTATGGTGATTATTGGTCTACACCACAGAGCCTCGGTAAAACCCGCCCCTACCAATTAATCGGTTACTTCGAGGTATTACCTCTACTCGCGGGTTGATTCGGGAGATAAAACGAAGTCATTACGACTACATTTAGAATAGCAAAGAAAATTTACAAATGTCAATGAGAGATTAAAGGGAAGAAGGACACGCAAAGAAACCGGGTTTCGGTGAAAAATCGTGGGTTGGGGAAGGAGCGATCGCACCAAGAAACCCGGTTTCTAAGATCTTCGCCCGTATTCTCTGGGGATCGTTGGCAGTTAAACTAAAAGCTATGAGCATCCAGACATCCGTGCTAGCAGAGCTGCTGCAAGACCAGCCCCAGCTGCGTCCGCAAATGTACTTCAAGTCTTCCTTAACGGCACTCTCCCACGCGATGGAAGACCAAGTTTTAGCGGGATTAGACGAACCATTGATTATTGCTAGTTTTCAGCGAGAGCGTTTTTACCGTCAGGAGGCTCATCGGTATCGCCGCATCGCCCAACAAACGAAGCAAGTATACGTACTGGCGGCACCGGAAACCAGCTTTACCAGTGCTTCGGGGCACTATGAAACCGTCGCCTTCTTACCGGAGGACGAATTAAGTCACGAATGGCACTTGATTGTAATTGGACAGCAATACGCCAGTTGCTTGGTATGTCGGGAAAGGGAGGGATTCCCTACCGAGATTCAAGTACCGTTTATCGACCCATCGCGTCGATTTGAAGGCATTTGGACATTTGACCGCCAAGTCAGTTGCAGGGCCGCAGAATTGTTATTAAAGCGAATATTAGCGTATCGACCCGAATTAGAAACCAAAATTGCACAAGCGCGGCAATTGCTGGGGATTAACTCAGAAAATACCGATGGGGAAACTTGCCCCATGCCCAATTTCCAATGCCCGAATCCCGATCCCTTCGCCCAACGCCTCGTTACCTATCTGCAAGCAGGTCAGTATAAATTGCTCAAAGCTTATCGCTCGATTGCGGCTGCCGAACGTAAAGAGCGGTTAGTAAATTCTATTACAGCTTCTATCCGTAAATCCCTCAATCCCCACGAAGTGTTAAAGCAAGCAGCACAAGAATTGGGACAAGCGATGCAAGTATGTCGGTGTCTGATTTATCGCTGCAAGCAAACCGATGAAACTAGAACGGTACAGCACGAGTTTTTAAGTCCCGGCATTAGTTCGGTAGCGGGGGAAACCTGGCCTTTAAAAGACAATCCTCTATTCCAGGAGGTGGTGCAGCATCAGGAAAGAATCTACATCGCCGATACGCAGCAAGATGCGAGGATTGTCAATTCACCGACGTTAAAGAAATTAGTCGGTCAATTTGGGATTGTATCTTGGTTGCTGGTGCCGGTGCTGAATCGAGGTAGATTGTTGGGGATGCTGGAATTGCACCACTGCGGATTAAAGCCGCATCGGTGGGAAGATGACGCACTGGAATTAGTGGAAGCGATCGCCTCCCAAATCGGGGTAGCGTTAATACAAGCCGAAGCCTACGCCAACTTAGAAGATTTAAACCAACAACTAGAAGCCTTAGAACGCACCCGCAGCAACTTAATTGCCATCACCGGACACGAATTGCGGACGCCCCTATCGACAATACAAGTTTGTTTAGAAAGTCTCGCCAGCGAGCCGGACATGTCTTTGGATTTGCGACAGGTAATGCTAAACTCCGCACTCGCAGACGCCGAACGAATGCGTAAACTCGTGCAAGACTTCCTCACCCTGTCAAAACTGGAAAGCGGGCGCGTAGAATGGCATCCAGAAGCCTTACAAGTCGAAGAATGCGTAGAATTAGCCCTTAGCAGTACTCGCGTCCGCCGCTCCAAGCAGGAATTGCCCCAAATTGAAAACGAAGTCCCACCCGAATTGCCCCTCGTGCGAGCCGATGGAGAATGGTTAGTGGAAGTTCTCACCAAACTCCTAGACAACGCTTGTAAATTTACATCCCCCCAAGGAAAGATTACACTGCGGGCGAGGCAAAACGGCAATCAAATGCTAGAAATCACCGTCGCCGACACGGGGCGAGGTATCGAACCCAATCGTCTGGAAACCGTATTCGAGCGATTTTATCAAGAAGAAGGCGCTCTGCGGCGAACAACAGGCGGCACGGGGTTAGGATTGGCAATTTGCCGTCAAATCGTCCAAGGCTGGGGCGGCAAAATTTGGGCCGAGTCAGATGGGAAAGACAGCGGCAGTCAGTTTAACTTCACCATCCCCATCGTTGAAAGCAGCAGAGGCGCAGAGGAGACAAGGGAGACAAGGGAGACAAGGAAGACAAGGGAGGCAAGGGAGACAAGGGAGACAAGGGAGACAAGGGAGACAAGGGAGACAAGGGAGACAAGGAAGACAAGGGAGACAAGGAAGTAAAACTAATTTCTTCACTAGCTCCCTCAGCTCCCTCAGCTCCCTCAGCTCCCTCAGCTCCCCCATCTCCCTCAGCTCCCCCATCTCCCTCATCTCCCCCATCTCCCTCATCTCCCTCAGCTCAAGAAAGCTCCCCCATCTCCCTCAGCTCCCTCAGCTCAAGAAAGCTCCCCCAATGACCAATTACCAATTACCCATTACCGAATGCTAAAGAAGTGTAACAGTTCCTCACAAAGTCTTTAGACAGAGGCGATCGCAGTGATACGATGCCCTAGAAACGTTGAAAACGTTCATTGACCGTAATTTATCTACCCATAACTCCCACGCGGGTCATCCCGAAAGTCTCTTTACGGAGGTTTTAAATGTCAGAAGAACTAAAAGGAAAAACCCCTATCTTTGGCGGCGGCACAGGCGGCTTGCTGACCAAAGCAGAGGTTGAAGAAAAATACGCCATCACCTGGACTAGCCCCAAGCAGCAGGTATTTGAAATGCCTACTGGCGGCGCGGCTGTGATGAACGAAGGTGATAACCTGCTGTACCTCGCCCGCAAAGAATACGCCATCATGTTGGGCGGTCAGCAACTACGGGCAAAATTCAAAATCAACAACTACAAGATTTACCGGATTTTCCCCAACGGCGATGTCGAGTACATCCATCCAGCAGATGGCGTGTTCCCCGAAAAGGTGAACCAAGGCCGTCCCTACGTTGGTAAAGTTGACCGTAGCATCGGCGAAAACCCAGACCCCGCTAAAATCAAATTCAGCGGCAAGAAAACTTTCGACCCTTAATCGGTTGAAAGTGCTAAAATAGCAACCGTACCGTGGGGCACACGGGAATTTACGCTTGAGGAGTAGGCTGCAAAGCCTAGCATCATCTCAAACAAGATGAGCCCAAGAATCCGTCAGATATTTCTGCGCGGAATGTCACAATTTTTGTGTTTGGAAAAGTCCGGCACGCATAGTAAAAATCAAGTCTCGGGGGGTTATCTCTCCGAGATTTGATGTTTAAAGCCAGAGGAGTTCAACAGTGGACAGTGGACAGTGGACAGTGGACAGTGGACAGTGGACAGTGGACAGTGGACAGTTACGGAAAGAAACCGGGTTTCTGTGAAAAAGGTGAGCAGATGGGCAGATTGTAGGGGCGGGTTTTACCAATATGTTAGAAGCAAACAGACAATGTAACTAAACCCGCCCCGCCTTGCGCTCAGAGGAGGAGGGAGAGGAGTGTAATGAGAGTAAAATTATTAACAATAGTTGGATTTGTAGCTATGGTAATTTTAGCGATCGGCGCTACAACCAGTTGGTCACAGCAACAATCCGAGCGATATCCAACCGCAACCGAACTGCAAAGATTGAGGGAAAAACTACGCCAGCAAATTCGGTCACTTAATATTACAGACAGACGTTCCCCAGCAGAAAAACAAAGCAGAGAAGCTTTTGTGAGAGCTTGGTCAAGAGTTGATGCTGCTGTTGCCCCTTTTTTAGGCGATTGGTCGGGATATGAGGAAGGTTTGAGTATTTATCCATCCAATACAAGAGGCCGGGTTTGTTTGATTTACATCGGTATCCAAGAAGCTGAATTAAGTTTGGGAACCGTATCTAACGGACAAATCCGCACGAATCAACGAGAAGTAATTTTAAAAGAAGGAGATTACTTAGGAGTGGCAAGTGTAAGAGATAATAAACCAGATATTTTTGTCGAAACTCCTTATAGCTTCCCGATATCCTTGCGATCGCCTAGACAATTCGCTGAGTCATCGCGAACCACTACCGAGGAGGTGAATAAAGTAGTGCGCGAATTTAACGCGGCTGGTTGTACGGCAGCGCTACCATCGAGACGGTAAAATTGTCAAAAGGTGCAAGGAGTAGGGTTATGAAAAGCCAATCAATTCTCAGTATTAGCTTACTCAGCTTAGTCATGTTAGCCAATGGAGCCATCCCAGTTTTGTCTCAATCCAGGCAGATGTTTCAAAGCTTACCTAATGGCGTCTATCTTTATGGAGAATCTCAAACGCTAGATCAAGAGAATACTTATTACTTTATATTGCGTAAAACTGGCAATAACATTATAGGGATGAGCTATACAGGGATGGAAAGAACTGACTGCTTTAGAGGCACAGCTACTCGAAATAACATTAACAATATAACTGTCGCTGAAATAGAACCTAATTCTACAGCCGGATGGCAATTTAGTCAAGCTGAAGAGCCATTCGACATGAATCAATTATATCGAATAGACTCGAATAAAATTCCTCAAGAAGCTTTAGGACAGTTGCAGGAATGCGTGCGGGTATTCTCAAATAGAAGAAGATAGCCATTCTAGTTTTTGAGTTTAATGCGGCTGGTTGTACAGCAGTGCTGCCATCTGGAAGGTAAAATAGTCATGGGCTTAAATAACGTTAGCGATCGCCGAATCTAGAAAGTTCAGACATAAACCCTCGCATTAATAAAATAAACAAATATAGATCGCTGATACTTTATAGCCCGCAAAGGCGGGCTTTGTTTGTGTAGCCGCGGCTTTAGTCGTTCGGCATAAAAAGGGCAATCAAAGCGGATTTGGTATTGGATGAAACTTGTGCGATTCGCTGACGCGATAGCTTCGCTTCACGCGCAGCGTGCGATCGCCACCTTTCTTTATCGGCAAATATCCCATCACTCAAGAACAATGGCAAGCCGTGATGGGAAATAATCCTTCTAGTTTCAAAGGTGCGAAACGTCCGGTGGAAACTGTATCCTGGCAAGATGCCATTGAATTCTGTGGCAAATTGTCGCAGAAAACGGGGAAAAATTATCGCCTACCCAGCGAGGCAGAGTGGGAATATGCTTGTCGCGCGGGTACAACGACGCCTTTCCACTTTGGCGAGACTATTACCCCCGATTTAGTCAATTACAACGGAAACCATCCATACGCTTCTGCACCAAAAGGAATTTACCGTCAAGAAACAACCCCAGTGGGAAGTTTTCCGCCGAATGCCTTTGGGTTATACGATATGCACGGGAATGTTTGGGAATGCTGTCAAGATGTTGGGCACGATAACTATAACGGCGCACCTACTGACGGAAGTTCTTGGGAAACTGGCCGATCTGATAACCGAGTGCAGCGTGGAGGTTCGTGGAACAGCCGTGCGGTTCTTTGCCGCAGTGCCATCCGCAACTGGTATGCGCTGGGCAGTTGGTACAGGGGTTTCGGATTTCGTGTCGCTTTGGCTTCGGGTTTTTCGGCATTCTAGTTTCTCTTTGCGAGGACTCTTTTCTCTACCCTTTTGCCCTTTTGCCCTTTACTCTTTTTTCTTTTCTCTCTTCCGCCGCAGGCGGATCGAATTTTTTTCAGAAAGCCGGTTTTTCCAAAAAACCGGGTTTCTAGGGTTCAAAAAAAGCTGTTTTTCTGAGAAATTAAAGGAGTATCCATTTTTCTTATCCAAAAATGCCATACAGCCAATTTACTATTGATGTGATAGAATCAGCTTTCGGATTTGAGATTTCCGAGAGAGTTGGGATATTTGCTGATGTACCAGAAATTGCCTACAGCGAACTTTTGGCACAAATTCTCAAAGACTATATTCCTTTGGCGATCGCTGTTGGTACAGAAAAAGCCCGTTCAGAATTTATTATCGCCCCGATTCTATTTGAAATCAAAAAACAAATGAGCGATCGCATTAGTCTATTTTCGGGAAAAGAATTTAATGTTGACCCTGAAAGAGGATTGAGCGGTTTTTGCGATTTTATCATCAGCCGCTCTACACAACAGCTATTCATCCAATTGCCTGCGATCGCGATTGTGGAAGCGAAAAATGATAATATTCAATCTGGTTTGGGACAGTGCATTGCTGAAATGATTGCTGCCCAAATCTTCAACGAACGCCGAGGAAATTCCGTTAAAAATATCTACGGTGTTGTGACTACAGGTAGTATCTGGAAATTTATCAGACTAATAGAACAAAGAATCGAAGTAGATTTGGATGAATATTTTATCAATAATGTTGGCAAAATTTTAGGGATTTTACGAAGTTTTGTTAATTTTGAAACGCCAGATACTTAAAGATTGCCCCAAAAGAGTAAAATAAAGTCTTTCAAATTAGGGTAAGATATTCCGTTGCGGCAGATGCGTGCAATCCCAACTCGGTAAATTTTTCACCTTCTCCGCTTGCTCAGAGACGGAGATTGGGTAGACAAATACCTGATTAATTGGTGAATAGCTCGTGAGCCTAACCCTGATACAGACTTCCAGATACTTCCCCAGTCTGGACTATCTCTAAACCGTTTTGTCGCGGTGTTGCGTAAAGGCAAGCCATTTTGGGTTAGGTGGGCGAGGGGACTACAACTTGACTCAAGGATTATCTCCATGCGAGTACCAGTACAAAACCCAGACAATTCACCAGCGATGCCGACTAAACCTAGTCGCGTTAGGCGTTGGGTAAAAGAAGGTAAAGCAACAGAACATTGGTCAGATCTGGGTATTTACTATGTCCGGTTAGTAGCCGAACCATCGGGACGGGAAACACAGCCTATTGCCGTAGGGATTGACCCTGGCAAGTTGTATACAGGCGTAGGTGTTCAATCATCCAAGTACACCTTATGGATGGCTCATGTGCAACTGCCATTCAAGACAGTTAAGGAACGAATGTCCCAGCGAGCAATGATGCGACGTGGGCGTAGAGGTAGAAGAATTAACCGCAAGCTACCTTACAATAAACGCGCTCATCGTCAGGCTAGATTTGCTAATCGTCGTCAAAATAAATTGCCCCCCAGTATTCGTGCTAATCGCCAACTAGAGTTGAGAGTTGTCAAAGAATTAGCTGTTATTTACCCCGTCACCGATATTGCTTACGAAATTGTTAAAGCTACAGGGGACAAAGGTTTTAGTCCAGTCATGGTAGGTCAATTGTGGCAACTGGAAAACTTGAAAGCCTATGGAAAGGTGCATCAAGTCGAGGGTTGGAAAACTGCAAATATTCGCACGCATTTAAGACTGGTAAAACAAAAGCATTCCAAAGGCGATGCCATACCTGCAACCCATGCAGTAGATGGCGTGGCGCTAGCTGGCAGTACCTTGATCCATTACGGCATTATCAACGGATGCACGATAGGATGGAAAGGAAAGTTAGCCGTTACGCCAGCCATTTTTGCGGTAATCCGACGCGCGCCAATATCGCGCCGTCAGCTACACTTGATGATTCCATCCAAGGGTGGAGCGAGAAGAAAGTATGGCGGTACTGTCACGCATCATGGTTTTAGAAAAGGCGACTACGTAGAAGCTCTTCAAGGCAACAAAACCCATCTTGGTTGGGTTAGTGGCAGCACTGAAAAACAAGTTTCTGTTTCTGACCCTAACTGGAAACGGTTGGGTCAGTTCAGTAAAAACAAGGTTCGGTTGATACGACGCTCAACTGGATTAATTGTGACTGCGGTTAAAACCGCCGCGTCGTGTTCCTCCGTGGTCTGAAGACGCACGGTTTTCACACTTTCCGAGAATTTTTAGATGATATTCCCCGATTTCTCTCAATTCGCCGAACTCGCTAAGCAAGGTAACTTCGTCCCCGTGTATCAGGAATGGGTGGCAGATCTCGATACGCCAGTTTCTGCATGGTATCGCGTCTGCGCGGGACAACCTTACAGTTTTTTGTTGGAGTCGGTGGAAGGGGGAGAAAACATCGGACGCTATAGTTTATTAGGATGCGATCCGGTGTGGGTGTTGGAAGCACGAGGCGATCGCACAACTCAAATCCACCGCGACGGTTGGATTGTAGAATTTGAAGGCGACCCGTTTAAAGCCTTAACCTACTGCATCACCCCCTATCGTCCAGTAAAATTGCCCCAACTTCCTCCCGGTATTGGCGGATTGTTCGGATATTGGGGATATGAGTTAATTCGCTGGATCGAACCTAAAGTACCGATTTATCCGGGAGGGGAAACAGACTTACCCGATGGTGTATGGATGCAAGTCGATCACCTATTGATATTTGACCAAGTAAAGCGGAAAATATGGGCGATCGCATACGCAGACTTGCGCGATCCGGACGTAAAGTTAGAGGAAGCATATCAACAAGCGTGCGATCGCGTCACCCAGCTAGTCAATAAACTGCAATCTCCCCTATCTCAGCAAAGTACCCTTTTGGAATGGAAACCCCCAGGAACAGGTACAGGAGAAACTAATTATACCAGCAATATCACCCAAGAACAGTTTTGCGACAACGTTAGAAAAGCAAAAGACTATATCAAAGCAGGGGATATTTTTCAGGTAGTACTTTCCCAGCGACTAGCGGCAGAATATAGCGGCGATCCTTTTGCACTATATCGCTCGTTGCGGTTAATTAATCCTTCGCCTTATATGGCATATTTTCACTTTAACAACTGGCAAATAATTGGTTCCAGTCCAGAAGTGATGGTAAAAGCAGAACGACGAGATGCAGATGGTACTAAATTAGCAACTTTACGACCAATTGCGGGAACGCGACGCCGAGGTAAAACCACTGAAGAAGATAACGCCTTAGCAGATGAATTGTTGCAAGATCCAAAAGAAATTGCCGAACACGTTATGCTAGTCGATCTCGGTCGCAATGACTTGGGTCGCGCGTGTAAAATTGGTAGCGTCAAAGTAGACCAATTAATGACGATCGAACGTTATTCCCACGTGATGCATATTGTGAGTAACGTGGTAGGAAAATTGGCAAAAGATAAAACCGCTTGGGATTTATTGAAAGCTTGTTTTCCAGCGGGGACGGTTAGCGGTGCGCCTAAAATTCGGGCAATGGAGATTATACACGAATTGGAGGGATGTCGCCGCGGGGTTTATTCTGGGGCTTACGGATACTATGATTTTGAAGGACAGTTGAATAGCGCGATCGCAATCCGCACAATGGTCGTCCGCAGTCAAGGAAATGGCAAGCATACGGTATCGGTGCAAGCAGGTGCAGGATTAGTCGCTGATTCTGACCCAGAAAAAGAATACGAGGAAACAATTAATAAGGCAAGGGGTTTGTTAGAAGCAATTCGCTGTTTAAAATAGCTAATAGCTAATGGCTAATAGTAAAAAAACAGCAATTACCAATTACCAATTCCCAATTCCCAATTCCCAAATTATGAACTTTTACATTGTTGATGTGTTTGCTGTCGAGAAATATACTGGCAATCAGTTGGCTGTTTTTACTGGTGATGGTGTTGGTGAATTATCCGATACCGAAATGCAGCGTATCGCTAAAGAAATGAATTATTCCGAAACTACTTTTATCCCATCAAAAGAGATGCGAGAAGGTGGTTATGATGTGCGGATTTTTACGCCTGAGCAAGAGTTACCTTTTGCTGGGCATCCGACTTTAGGAACTGCTTATATTATACAGCAAGAATTGATTAAAAATCCGGTTGACAAAGTTAATTTAAATCTCAAAGTTGGGCAAATTCCAGTGACGCTGCATTATGCGGGCGAGTCGGTTGAATGGTTATGGATGCAGCAAAAAACCCCAACTTTTGGTCAGGGTTTTTCGCCAGATAAGATTGCCTCTGTATTGAATTTAGATGTATCTGAAATTGATTCGAGGTTTCCGATTGAAGAAGTTTCGACGGGAGTGCCGTTTATTATCGTGCCGTTGAAAACTATGGAAGCAATTAAGCGAATCAAGGTAAATAAAGATAAATATTTTGATTTGATTGAAAAGACGCAAGCAAAAGCGATTTTAGTCTTTTGTCCTGAAACTTATAGTCCAGAAAATAATCTAAATGTCCGGATGTTTGCCGATTATTTAGGAGTACCAGAAGATCCGGCGACGGGAAGCGCAAATGGGTGTTTAGCTGGATATTTAGTCGAGTATTCTTATTTTGGCTCAGAACCAATTAATATAAGAGTAGAACAAGGATATGAAATCGGTAGACCTTCTTTGCTGTTATTAAAAGCCCAAAGAGGTAAGCAAGGAATAGAAGTTGCAGTCGGTGGAAAGGCGATCTTAGTAGCGAAGGGAGAATTTGTTTAAATACTGGAATTATTTAGGCAAGCTTCTTTTTTCTCTTCCTCTGCGTCCTCTGCGTCTCTGTGGTTTATTCTATTATTATTTGTAGGGTGCGTTAGTTTAATCTGTTGTTTTTGACTAATTTTACTATCTATGCGCCGTAACGCACCACTCTTGGATGGTGCGTTACGCTAGCGCTAACGCACCCTACTCGAAAATTACTAATTTCGCCATTTCTGCGCCGTAACGCACCACTCTTGGATGGTGCGTTACGCTAGCGCTAACGCACCCTACTCGAAAATTACTACTCGAAAATGGCTCGAAATGTATTAATAGGGCGGTGCGTTACGCTAGCGCTAACGCACCCTACTCGAAAATGGCTCGAAATGTATTAATAGTAGCGCCATCTTTTGATCTATCTAACACCGCGAACGCAACCTTTTCAAAAAAACAATTGAGTTGAGGATTTTCCACAAGATGATGGTAAAAATATCGAGCGACGTTGTCAGGATTATTTCTAAACACACCACAACCCCAAGCACCTAATACAAGTACTTTATAACCCCTAATTGCAGCGATTGAAAGCAATTTCTCAGTTCGCGAAAACATTGTGCTTTCAATTCGATCTAGTTCTTCTTGATTGCCTTTTTCTCTAACTTCGCCTACCTTGACGGCTGGTGCAGTCAGGATTGATACTAAAAAAGGTTTGTCTAAAAATTTATCTTCATCATCTCTGATTACTGGAACTTGGGGAGAATAAATCATATCGTCGGTGTAGAGCGCCGAGCCTAAATTTCTGTTAGTGTTATACATAGCTGTCATTTGAGCAATGCAAGCATAAAGTCCAGTTGCTCTCGCTAAACTTTCTTCTTGTGCTTGAGTACCCCTCAAAAATCCACCTCCGGGGTTTTTACCTGACGCGAAATTTAAACACAAGACTTTTTCTATACCTTCTTCATTTACTAACCGGCTCGCCGCGTGCAGTGTGGTTTCGTTAGTGACTTCAAAACTGGTTTTAATCGGACTTGTAACAATGCGATCGCGTTCCCTAAAAACTTCATCAAATTTGTCCGATAAGTAATGAATAGAGCCAGTTTTCGCCGCTAGTAAATTATCTTTGATACTAACTACTTCTCCCTTTTGATTGTGGTAGAATCCTTGGTTGAGAATGTCTACGGTTTCTTGAGCGATCGCAATCAATTCCTCTGGACTCATATATTCACCTATCTCCACCTTCTTCTTTTTGCTCTAACAGTCGATCGACTTTACTTTCAATTGCTGCGAGTTTCCTAAAAATGATGGGGCGATCTTCATCGATAGATGCTAGCAAGTTGGCAATACCTTCTTGCACAATTGTTAATCGCTCTACTACATTCTCGAGTCGTAACATGCCTTCTCGAAATTCTTCTCTCTCCTGTCTTGCTTCAGCCATTGCATCCAACATAGCTTGAATTGCCCTAGCATTACTTTCAACAACCTGCTTTAATTCTTCATCAGTCATGGCAATTACCTTTGAAGCTAAACTTAGTTTATATTATTTCATTCTAGCGCAATTTCTTTACCAGAAATTACCCAGCGAAAAATAGTAAATTCGGCTTCCGGAGTTGGTACGTAAATTACATGCTCTGGTTGCCAATCTTCCATATGAAAATCAAGCGATATTACCCGCGTTCCAGGTTTAAGTTGTTTCCATAACATCGGACGAAGTCGCTTGTTTACGTGGGGCAATAAGTAAACATAAACAACCGTCGCATCGCTAAAATCGCTTTCAAAGATATTTTGGTGACGAAATGTAACGCGATCGCTCACCCCAGCAGCCCTTGCATTCTCATTAGCCGCCTGGATGCGATCCGGATCGATATCTATCCCAACGCCCCTCGCACCGCATTCTAGGGCTGCTGCGATCGCCATCTGTCCATCCCCGCACCCCAAGTCATAAAAAATATCCTCTGGAGTTATTTGGGCGAGGTTGAGGATGTCTTGGATTACATCTGGATGGCTGGGAATGTGACCGATGTCTGGTTTAAATTGTGGCATTTTTTGCTTTTTTGACCGGATCTCTAGGGTAACTCACTCGCAAGACCTCTCCAGCTGCCTCTCTCCCGTCTGCCCCTTCCCTCGCAGGTAAGGGCAGGGCTAATTCATCTTCGTAGCAAAAAATCATTTTGGTAGGATTGCCGGTGAAAAAGTTGAAAAATGAGGTATTTTTCTCCCTCAGCTCCCTCAGCTCCCTCAGCTCCTCCTATTTTCTTTGATAACTATGAAGTAGCCCTGGCAGAGAAGGGGGGCTAGGGGGGTTAGGTCTGCTCATAAGTGAGATATTTTACAGATAGCGTACTCTTGGCTAAAATTAGCATTCCGGACACCATAGCTAGTGTGTCTCGCAACTGACCCCAAACCCGATCCAGGAAGACTCGCGCCATGCATCTGCCCAACCTCGACGCCCAACATATCCAAGAATTAGTCAAGGGCAGCGGTATCGATCCGATTCTGGCCTCGCTCAATTTCATATCGTTGGAGGGAAATTCGCCTTACGAATACTTATTTATTTCCGAGTGCGTCCCCCGCACTAATATAGGACAGGTTAGCCTCCAGTGGCGGCGTCGCTACGCACAGATGGCAAAAGGCGGCTGGTGGTGTTCGGGGTTAGACGCTTTAAATAATTGGCAAGAGATGGAATGGGGATGCTTTAAGCCAAATTATCCCCGGCAGAATGTAGAAGGCAAACCGATTAAATACGAACATCCGCCGGGAATGGCAACGCGGGTATTTTGTTTGAGGGTGTCGTTGCAGATTTGGCAGCAGGCGGCTAGGCGTTACGGTGTTGCGATGCCAGAGAATATTGTTACGTCTGAAAATGGCGAAGCAATTGGGTTTTGGCAATGGGTAATGGAACAGAAAGTTCCGATAATTATATGTGAAGGAGTCAAAAAAGCAGCGGCTTTGTTGACACACGGGTTTGTAGCGATCGCATTACCCGGAATTACCAGCGGCTACCGCGTTACCAGAGATTGGCAAGGTAGGGTAAAAAGCAGAAAGATTATCCCAGATTTAGCAGCGTTTGCTCAAGGGGGACGGCGATTTTATATTTGTTTTGACTACGAGAGGGAAGAGAAGAAAAAGAGGGCGGTGGAGAATGCGATCGCGCAACTAGGTTATCTTATAGAACAAACAGGTTGCCAAGTTAAAGTCATCCGACTTCCCGGACTAGAAAAAGGCGTAGATGAATTTATTGTTGCCCAAGGTGCAGCCGCTTTCCAAACCATTTATCAATCCAGCATAGACTTAGAAACCGATTTAGCTAAAACCAAACCACACACCGAACTAACCTATCCTCCCGCACTGATTCTCAATCAACGTTACTTGGGAGAACTGCCCTTTCCCAAAACAGGATTAGTCGGCATCAAATCACCCAAAGGCACCGGAAAAACCACCGCCCTAGAAACCTTAGTTCAACAAGCAAAAACCCAAGGTAAACCAGTTTTATTAATTACCCACCGCATCCAACTAGGAAAATTCCTCTGCGACAAAATCGGCGTAGATTGGATTAGTAAAAATCCCAAATCAACCGCACCAATTACCAATTACCAATTACCAATTACCAATTACCGCTCTCTCGGGCTTTGCATAGATTCCATCTGGAAACTCAATCCCGCAGATTGGCGAGGTGGGATTATCATTTTAGATGAAGTCGAGCAATCTTTGTGGCATCTGCTCAACAGCGAAACTTGTAAAGACAAAAGAATCAAAATTTTGCAAGTTTTCCAGCAGCTAATTTCCACCGTTTTGCAAACGGGCGGTTTAGCGATCGCCCAAGATGCCGATTTATCAGATATTTCTTTAGATTACCTCAAAGGACTAGCAGAAATTGAGCTTGAACCCTGGGTAGCAATCAACGAGTGGAAACCCGAAATAGGATGGGATGTGACATTCTACGATTCGCCAAACCCAACGCTGTTAATTCACCAATTAGAACAAGACTTAATAGCCGGAAAAAAGTGCTACGTCACTACCGATAGTCGTTCTGGGCGTTACAGTGGAGAAACCATCAACCGTTACATTAAACAGCGCTTAGACCAATTACACGAACAATATCCCAAAACCCTAGTTATCAGCAGTCAAACAACTAATACCCCGGAACACAAAGCAATCGAATTTGTGGGCAATATCAATCGCGAAGCTAAGAATTACGATGCAGTTTTTGTGACGCCGAGTTTGGGAACTGGCGTCAGCATTGATGTCGAACATTTTGATTGCGTTTATGGGATTTTTCAAGGAGTAATTAGCGACTCGGAAGCGAGACAAGCATTAGCCAGAGTTCGTGCTAATATCCCCCGAATTATTTGGTGTGCCAAGCGGGGAATCAAACTCATTGGCAGCGGCAGTAAAAATTACCGAGTGCTATCGCAATGGTATCAAGAAAATCAAAAAGAAAACTTGGCTTTGATGAGTACGTTTCATAAAATAGATGTAGATTTACCTTTAGTAATTGATTTAATTCATCTGAGAAATTGGGCTAAGTTTGCCGCCAGAGTGAATGCTTCTATTACTTTATATCGTCAATCAATCCTAGAAGGATTAATCGCCGAAGGACATCAAGTCAATGCGATCGCATCAAATCCTCAAGAGCGCCTGAGCGAGTTACGTCACGCACTTTTGGCAGCAGTTCCCGAAAATAGAGAACTAGCCAAAAAGCTGGTAATAGAAATATTTTACCTGCATAAACAAGCTGAAAAAAGCAATCAAAAATCTAGATTAATTAAGCATAAAATTAGCTCGATCAAGGCTAAAATAGAACTAGGGGAAGCCGAAGCAGTTGCTAATTGTAAAAATATCAATTTGATTCAATACGATCAACTGTTAGCCAAGGGATATTTAACCGATACAGAACGCTACCAAGTGAATAAATATATCTTGCAACAGCGCTATGGGGTAAAAGTTACACCAGAACTGAAATTACGCGACGATCGGGGTTATTATATGCAAATATTAACCCACTATTATTTGATCGGCGATCGCACTCATTTTAACCTCAAAGATTTTCAGGAATGGAGCCAAAATCTCAAAAGAGGTGAAGGCAAAGTATTTTTGCCAGATTTGCAAACTTATACCTTAAAAATTGAAGCATTGAGAGTATTGAAAATTCCGGCTCTTCTCGATTTAGAGCGCGAATTTACAGAAACAGACGCAGATTTAATCGAACTAAAAATCAAGGCAATAAATTGCAGCAAGCACATCAAAAGAATTCTGGGCATCGGCGTTCATAACGAAACAGAATCAGAGCGAGTTACAGGGATAAAAATTTTTGGCAGCATTCTAAAACTGCTGGGATTAAAGCTGCAACGCATGAGGAAGATAGATTTGCGATCGCCAAAAATCAAAACTTACAAAATTGACCCAAACACGTACAATGACGGCAGGCAAGAAATATTCCAAGTTTGGCAGCAACGGGATGCAGAAATGATGCAAAAAGTAGATGCTGAATTTTACATCCGAGAAGCTGAAGGAAAATTGCCAACCGAACCAGCGATGCTAGTATGAAACTTGGGAATTGTGGAAAGCGATCGCCTGCTTTTTCAGTCAAAAAACCGATCTCGCTAAAAAAGGGCTATTATAAGGCATTTAATCTTGTTCAGTTAATGCTCTTGTAGGGGCGGGTTTAACCAAAAATCTTTGATGCCAAGCGAATTGTGTTGATAAACCCGCCCCCCGCGTGATGCCGATACAAGCAGGCATGATTAATTCCTGAAACCCTTGATTTAAAGCCCTTCTTCCCCTAGCCCTTAGTCCCTAGCTAACCAGCCAAACCAGCGGTTTGAGGTTGCAGCATAGTCACCAACTGATCTACACCTTTTTGCAGGTGTCGAGTGACCGTCATGGGGCTTACGCCTATCTGTTTAGCAGCTTCTTTGCGGGGTAATTCGCGCAGAAATACGCACTCAATAGCCGCTCTGGTTTTGGTTTCTAACTGATTCAAAGCATCTTGCAACTGCTGACGGTCTTCTTCCAAATGCTGCAAAGCTTGATAGCGCGTATCGGGCAAAGTTTCTCCCAAACTAACTGGGTAATCTAATTGGCGAGTCACCGTAGCATCCAAACTCAGAGGCTGGCGGTTTTGAGCAGCCAACTTGCTATCGCGCCACTCTTGCAGCGAAACTTGCAGCGCTTGAGCAATTTCCGCCTCTTTCGGCGTGCGTCCCAGCTTCGCCGTCAATTGTTTTTGCACCTTTTCTCCTTCGATGTAAAGTTCTTGCCAGCGACGGGGTATCTTTACCATAGAACTCTTATCGCGAAGAAAATGCAGCATCTCGCCGCGAATGTAAGGTATCGCAAACGAACTAAAGGCACAGCCTTGAGAGGGATTGAACCGCTCAATGGCGCGAATCAAACCAATAAAACCAATTTGTTCCAAATCTTCATAGGGTTCGGTGCATTGATATCTAATCCGATGCGCCACCTTGCGAACCAAACCGGCGTGCAGCTTCACCAGTTGATTCCGCAGCGAAACAGAAGGATTTTGGTGGTAAGCCATCAACAGTTCCATCCCTTTGGTATCCCACTCGCCTTGCTCCACACCTTGACGAGCAGCTGGCGAGGATTCAGTTGGGGTAATCTTAACCTTCGGCAAAACTTGAATATGGGACTCAGGAGCCAGTTGCAAATCAGTTCCTGCTGCTTTTTGGCGTGTCATACCTTGCTGGCGGGATGCGCCTGCTTCTTTTTTTGAGCGCCGCGAGTGCGTGCGCCGAGTGCAGTCACCCAAATCCTTCAGAGGGGATGAAATCTCGCGAGTAAATTGATACGAGTAAACAGCAGACTGAGTTGCCATCATAAGAATCCTGTTTTGGGAAAACGCTTCTCGTTATAGACGCCTCCATCGCAGTTTCCCGTCGGGTCGGGCTTGGGGCGTTGTTTTTAACCTGACCCCATTTTCTTTATGACAACCAGAATCCGACCATTGCGTTTCTACGGAATTCGGTACAAAGCTTTCACGTCGATTCGGGATAAATACGCACATCCAGACCAGCCGTCTGATGGCGGATGCAGAGATTTGAGAATCTGAGTCACAATAAAACCAAAACAGTTACGTACCAACAAAAGAGGCTGTCCCGTGAGTAGTACCAGCAACTTTCGCGAAGCAATTCGCACTGCCAGAAGCCAAGCGCTTGTTGGCCCCAACGTCATTGCCAACGCCCTCCCCTATGTCGGCGGCGGCTTGGTTTTAACCGCCGCTGGCGTCTATGGTGGTCTTGGCGTTATCCGTTCCTATCCAGGATTATTCTTCCCAACTTTCATCGCCGCCGTTATCGCGGAGTTAATTCTTTTCTTCATCGCCCAAAATGTTGCCGAAAAAGGCAACAACAAAGTTGCCCTACCCCTGCTGGCAACCTATAGCCTGCTGTCCGGTTACACCCTCAGCGGACTGGTCTACGTTGCATTAGGCACAAAAGGCGTTGGCATTCAAGGCATTGCCTTTGCCGCCCTGGGCTGTGGCGTCACCTTTATCGCCGCAAGGCAAATTGGCTCGAATCTGTCTGAAGAAGACGGAATGGCCTTAACCAAAACCATCAGCATTGGTATAGTTGCCTTGCTGGTCGTGATTTTGGGTCAATTCCTGTTTGCCCTGTTTGGCGTCTACACCCCCACCTGGCTGGAAATCGCTATTTCAGGCATTGGTGTGTTTCTGTTTGCCGGATGTGCCGTGGTGGATTTCTACATTTTGCCCCGCACCTACCGCAACGACCAATACCTGCCCGCAGCGCTGTCGATGTACCTGACTTACATCAACTTGTTTGTGTTTATCCTGCGCTTGTTAATTGCGATTAATGGTCGCGATTAACCTTGATTCTCAACGTTCTGTTTCTTAAAAGAGAAGGGTGGGCAGGTGTCCACCCTTCTCTTTTGGGGCAAAACAGCCGCTAAAATAAACATGTGCAAGCTTTTTTTCCAGCACAATCCAATCATGATAGAAGTTCAAGATATTAAACGCGAAGTCGAAACGCTGTCTCATCGCCTGGGTAAAACCCAGGACTATCTTTGACATTCCCGCTCTTTCTGCCAAAATTCAAGACCTAGAACAGCTGGCAGCGCAACCGAATTTTTGGGATAACCAAACTGCTGCCCAAAAAACCCTGCAAGAACTCAACGACCTTAAATCCCACATTCAGCAATATCACCAGTGGAAAAATAGCTTAGAAGACACCAAGGCGATTTTGGAACTGCTGGAATTAGAAGCCGACGCCGCACTGCTGCAAGAAGCCGAAACTAATGTTACCCAACTGAGTCGCGAACTCGACCGTTGGGAATTGCAGCAAATGCTTTCTGGCCCTTACGATGCAGAAGGGGCAGTACTGACAATCAATGCCGGTGCTGGCGGTACAGATGCCCAAGATTGGGCAGAAATGCTGTTGCGGATGTATACCCGCTGGGCAGAAGATCGCGACTATAAAGTGCATTTGTCGGAAATTTCAGCAGGCGATGAAGCGGGGCTAAAATCTGCCACCCTAGAAATTTCCGGGCGCTATGCCTACGGTTACCTGAAATCTGAGAAAGGCACCCATCGTCTAGTACGAATTTCCCCTTTCAACGCCAACGGTAAGCGGCAAACTAGCTTCGCCGGGGTGGAAGTGATGCCAATTTTGGAACAATCTGTTGAATTAGAAATTCCAGATAAAGATTTGAAAATTGATACCTTCCGTTCTGGCGGCAAAGGCGGGCAAAATGTTAACAAAGTTGAAACCGGCGTGCGAGTTGAACACGTTCCTACTGGTATAGCCGTGCGCTGTACTGAAGAACGAAGTCAACAGCAAAACAAAGAAAAAGCTCTTGCCCGTCTGAAAGCTAAACTGCTAATTATTGCCCAAGAACAACGCGCTCAAGAAATTGCCCAAATTCGCGGCGATATGGTTGAGGCGGCTTGGGGCAATCAAATCCGCAACTATGTTTTCCATCCCTATCAAATGGTCAAAGATTTGCGTACCGAGGTGGAAACCAGTGCCATTACAGACGTAATGAACGGCGATCTCGATCCGTTTATTCAAGCCTATCTGCGACAAGAAAATCAACTGGTCGAAAGCAGCGCGGTGTAATCGGCAGAAACCCGGTTTTTCTCAAAAACCGGGTTTCTCAACCAGCCAGAAACCCGGTTTTTCTCAAAAACCGGGTTTCTCAACACCCTACCTAGAAACCCGGTTTTGCTCAAAAACCGGGTTTCTCAAGTGTTTGTTAAAATTTTGTTACAATATCAGCTGTTAGCTCATAACCTGATAAACTTCACCTGATTTAGCATCACCATTCTATGAACTCTGCTTCACCCTCAAACGCTGCCGAAACGGCAACTGAAACAACTCCAGCTACCCCAGAAGCGCCACCGAGTTACGTCAAACTCGCTATGCGTAATATGGTACGCAAGCGCGGAGTATCTCTGAAGCACTTTGCCCTGACAACGATCGCTCTTTTAGCTGTTCTGATCGGTCTTTCTTACCTCACTCGTTAACAATTGCGATCAAATCCGGAATTTACAGGAGTAGGTGTGGAAATAGAAGTAAGCATACAGGATATTTTTGAGGAATTATACCACGAAAGCGTTATTTCTGCCGAAACTTGGCAGGAATGGTTTGAGCAATGGCTGGAAATCCTCAAATCTGAGCTTACACCCGCTGATGCCTATGAACTCAGCTTGCGTCTCACCGACGATGCTGAAATTCAGGAACTAAATGCCCAATACCGCAACAAAAATCAACCGACTGACGTCCTGGCTTTTGCGGCGCTGGAAGCAGATATACCTCAATCAGAGGAAATGTTGCTAAACTTGCCTTTGTATCTAGGGGATATCGTCATTTCGGTGGAAACAGCTTCTCGGCAAGCTCAGCAGCAAGGGCATTCCCTACAAACTGAGTTAGCTTGGTTAGCAGCACATGGTTTGCTTCACTTGTTGGGTTGGGATCATCCGAATGAGGATAGCTTGACTGCAATGCTGTCGATGCAAGCAAGTTTGCTTGATGCTGTACGCGATCGCTCCTTGCTAGATCAAATCACACCTGTTTAAGTTTGTGGCTGCACATGAAAGTGAATGAACCCCTCAATTCCCCCAAAACCAATAATCCCCAAACCTACGAAATAGCTTCTAATGGTTCCTCTCCCCCCTCTGAGATGCTGTCATCTGGGGTAAAAAACCCAACCGAACCAGTCTTATCCCCAAAACGCCAAATGTCGTGGCAGGTAGCCTCTAATTTAGCAGTTAGTTTTAAATATGCCTGGGCTGGACTGAGCTACACTTTTCAAACTCAACGCAATTTTCGCATCCATGTATTTATCGGCGCTCTGGCAATTAGCCTGAGCGTTTTTTTACACTTAAACTTGGTAGAAATTGCGGTGATTGGCCTGACTTGCGGCTTGGTTTTGGTGATGGAGTTACTCAATACCGCGATTGAATCGGTTGTCGATTTGACGGTCAAGCAAACTTACCACGAACTAGCTAAAATTGCCAAGGACTGTGCTGCGGGTGCGGTTTTAATTTCGGCAATGGCATCGGTTGTAGTGGCTGGGTTGTTAATCCTGCCGCCCCTGTTTAACCTGATTTATCTGTCAGCGATTAATTAGCAGCACGATAGAGCATTCAAAATTAAATATCTAAAATTAATTCAAAATTAGCCCTTGACAAAAGTTGCATTTTGGATTAAAAATATACCCTTGCCTAGCTAAGGAGTTTGAAGGTTGATTTTAGTTATCGATAATTACGATAGTTTCACCTACAACTTAGTTCAGTATCTCGGCGAACTAGCAGCAGAGTTTCCGGTAGCATCTGAAATCAAAGTGTACCGCAATGATGAAATTTCTTTGGAGCAAATCAAAGAGTTAAAACCAGATGGGATCGTGATTTCTCCTGGGCCGGGACGACCAGAAGATGCGGGGATTTCTTTAAAATTAATTGGAGAAATGGGGCCAAATTTACCAATTCTAGGCGTATGCTTGGGGCATCAAGGAATTGGTGAAGTGTTTGGCGGAAATGTGGTTTCGGCTCGTGAGTTAATGCACGGTAAAACTTCTCAGGTTTACCATACGGGCGTGGGTGTGTTTCAAGGTTTAGAAAATCCGTTTGTGGCAACCCGGTATCATAGTTTGGTAATTGACCGGGAAACTTGCCCGGAGGTGTTGGAAATTACGGCTTGGGTTGAAGATGGCACAATTATGGGGGTAAGACACCGGAACTATCCTCAGATTCAGGGCGTCCAATTTCACCCAGAAAGTATTCTCACGACTTCTGGAAAGCAGTTGTTGCGGAATTTTCTGTCATTGGTAACAGTGGACAGTTGACAGTTGACAGTGGACAGTGGACAGTGGACAGTTAACAGTTAACAGTTGACAGTGAGTCAACCGTCCTAGAATTACCTTGCTCTAAACCCAGTTTTTCTTGATAATTGTCCACTGTCCACTGAAGGGGAATGGGTAATGGGCGGGTTTGACCAAAGATCTAGGCGATCGCTCGCAGTGTAGTTCAACTCGCCCGCTTGTGCGCGATCGCATCAGCCGATATCTTTAAATACATGATGAAACGACGACAGTTGATGCGCTATGCTGGCGCTGGATTGGTAACGGCTTTGGGAACGGCTTGGCTGTCTGGATTTGAGGCCATTCACGCGCAAACTAGCGATACGCTTTCAATTCAGTGGTTAGGTCATACCTGCTTTTTGTTTTCGGGGGGCGGTAAGCGCATCCTCGTGAATCCGTTTCGCCCTCTCGGTTGTACCCAAGGGTATCGCCCCCCGAAAATAGAAACCGAGTTAGTGCTGATTAGCAGTCAGTTGCTCGATGAAGGGGCGGTGGATGAACTACCGGGCGATCCAAGACTGTTATTTGAACCGGGTGTGTACAACGTCGAGGGGACGCAATTCCAGGGAATTCGTACCGATCACGATCGCGTAGGCGGAAGGCGTTTTGGGTTTAATATTGCTTGGCGCTGGCAACAGGCAGGGATTAATATTCTGCATTTAGGGGGCGCGGCGGCACCAATCAGTGTAGAGCAAAAAATCCTCATGGGGCGTCCCGATGTGCTGTTTGTGCCTACCGGAGGCGGGGCGAAAGCTTACAATCCTACTGAAGCCAAGGCAGCGATCGCTACTCTCAATCCTAAAATAGTCATTCCCACCCACTACCGCACTCAAGCAGCAGCTGATACTTGCGATATCGTCGCCCTCGATGAATTCCTCAAACTGATGGATGGGATGCCGATTCGCAACATGGATACGGATACAATGACGCTGAGTAAGCGCGATTTGCCCGATAGCGGTTCGACGATCAAGGTTTTGAGTTATAGATTCTAGGTCACAGTTGATAGTTGATAGTGGATAGTTGATAGTTGATAGTGGATAGTTGATAGTGGATAGTTGATAGTGGACTGTGGGCAGGGGACTGTGGACAATTATCAAGAAAAACAGGGATGATTGACAGTTTAGAGCAAGGTAATTCTAGGACGGTTGATTCACTATCAACTGTCAACTATCAACTATCAACTATCAACTATCCACTATCCACTGTCCACTGTCCACTGTCCACTGTCCACTGTCCACTGTCCACT
>ERZ1066124.344-NODE-344-length-34569-cov-31.948890_pt1 | contig 34569 bp, 38 predicted proteins | sample MGYA00382771_ERZ1066124 | MGnify/ENA primary metagenome ERZ1066124 (study PRJEB33369, sample SAMEA5778354) | biofilm metagenome | biome: Industrial cooling water; feature: Water cooling tower basin; material: Biofilm | place: United Arab Emirates | collected... | reverse complement strand
GCTGGTTTACTCATTGCTGTTATTATATTCCATCCAATTGAAAACTGCTATGAGAGTGGTTCCTTTAAGTAAAACTAGCCCGACAAATAAGGCTCCCGTTCCAGTGATCAGGCTAATTAAGCCCAACTTGAGCCAAGGATTTTTAGCAAACCCTTTACGCTTTGGTTTTTCGGGCTTGGCTTCCTCACCCAAAGCTTCTGTTTCTACTTCTCTTTCTTCTTCCTCAAACGTTTCAGAAGGAACGGTTAATCCTAACAATTCGTGAATTTCTTGAGGCGACCATTCTTTGGTTTGTGTCGGTTCTACGGTTTGGGTCATTACTTGAGATCCGCCAGTATTTACTGGAAAAATGGAATAGACAATGGTGTCGGTTCTACGGTTTGGGTCATTACTTGAGATCCTCTTGTTTTATCGGAACAATGGCTTCAATTTCCATCGCGGCTTGGCGAACCTTTCCGACAATGGCCGCGATCGGTTTAGAACGAACATCGATCACTTGTGAGGTTAACGCCAGATTTGAAGGAGGAACCGCCTGCACATAAACATCAACGTTATATGGCACGATCTCAGCCGTCTGATTGTCAGCCGTCACAAATAAGAGATTGCTGTAAATCCGAACTTTCCATTTGCCTGGTGATATGGGTTCTGGGGATAGAATTTTTAATGGCACAAAGGCAACATTGGTTTTGCGAACAAAAACCGTTTCAGGCACTAGCGCGGCTAACTGTCTTAAGAATTCTTGTCTAAATTGCAGTTCTAAAGCATAAGTCGCTTCCCAAGCGGCTGTTGTCACTCGTCCCTTGCGTTGACCCTTTTCATCTAAAATCACGACTCCTTGATCGGCTGTATATTGTCCTGCTGCATCGCCTAGAACAACGCCCGACCAAGTGAACATCAAGGCGAGGGTATCGTTAACAAACGATTGAATTGACTGATCGGTTCTTGAAAGGGAGTCAATGGCTTCTACTTTAATTGAGGAGCCATCTTTTAGCTGAACCAAGACGGGTGGCGGCTGATTGGCAACTCGGTTTAATCCGATGAATAACAACAATTGCAGCAATAATCCACCAACTACTCCACCTAAACAAATCAAAATTAGCTTGCTGTAAGCATCCTTTAAAGCTAATGATTCGGATGCTCCTCGTTCTTTAAATTTCCCCAGTAATAAAGACATTTTTACCTCCTTGTGTTAGCGAAAACTGGGGTCGTTGCATCTTCAACTCTGGCTCGAATACGTTTACGCCAGGCTGGAGAAACTCGATTTTGATAAGTTTGACCCGCTCGTCGCATCGCAGGATGAGCCGCCATCCGAAAGCCCATTCGTCCTCCTGCGGCCGCAATCCCGATCGCTTTACCCCCAACGCCTCCCGCTACGGCACCTGCGATCGTTCCCAGACTGGTGAGCGTTGCCCAGCCTCCACCCGCCGCCAGTGTTAAGGCTAAAATCGGAGACAGCAGACCTGTCGCGATCGCAAAAATGAGGCTATTCGGCGTTTGTGCGCCAATCTGAACGATCGCCACCATTCCTACCAAAATGTTGAAAAATAATTTGTACAAACCCACCGCATAAAACCCGATTAACCAGGCAAATAACGACTTTTGTGAAACTGGGAGTAACGTTCCACCAACCGATAAGGGGGCGGCCATTCCCATTAATACCCAGGTGACTTCGACTAGCCACTGTACAGCGACCCCAAAACCTAACAGAAATCCGATCATCACGGTTTCGATATTTGAGGTCAAGACCATTCCGACTCCGCTACCGAGTTTTTGCCACCAATTAGGAGACTGATTTGGTGCGCCAAGACTGGCTAGTTGGTTAGCCGTTTTGAGCGCATCATCGCTACATTGTTGTTTTTGTTGGGGATCAGCAATGCTTTGACATTTTAATAATTCCTGTTCATACCAGCCCTGAACACCCGTTTGCGTTACTGCCATGTTGTAAGCATCAATTAAGGCGTTACTTTGATTGAGAGTGGCTTGGAGAACTGAAGCATTAACGGTATTGATCAAATTTCGCAAGGCTAAAGTACAGTCTTTACATAACGCGGCTTGATTGGTTAGGAGTGCAATCACCACGACCACCCAAAGCCATCGCTCCCAATGTACAGGACTGGTTTCATCTTCTAAAAGGGCTTTCGTCCAAAGTACGATAAATAGACCCATCGTCCCCACGGCAAACCAAACGCCAAGATCAGCGATGGTATCGTACAAGGGTGATTGCAGCATTTGCGTCCACAATGAATCCATTGCCGTCGTCACCGCTTGCTGAGAGAGTAAGCCATTTTGTAAAATCGTCTGGGCTTGATTCGCTGTACTCATTTTTATCTCAAGGTCAACATGGACGATAAATGCAGTAAACTGGCGGCGGCCGATGTTTGATCAGCTTGTTGAGCCAAATTTTGAGAGTCGATGGCTTCAGAAATATTGGTTAAGTTCTGGTTAGCTAAATCCTGCTTAACGCTTAAATCTGTAATTTCAGAATTGAGCGATCCCAACAAAACACCCGTTTGAGCATTTTGCAAAGCGATTTTTTTAAGGACATTCTGCGTTACTGTCTCGTTTTGCGCTTCTTGAGCCTGAGTATCAATTTGTTCGGTTGTCTTCTGGGTATTTTCGAGACGTTCTTTGACGGCTTCTTGCCCATCTTCTGACAACGTACCTTCTGCTTTAGTACGGGTAACTTCCCGTACTGAGTTATTGATCGCCTCATCGACTTGCGCTTGTTCGCCGTTCTCTTGGGTAAAGACTTTTTTGATCTCTTCTTCTAGTGAACGGAGATCGGGCATTCCCATCTCACCCATTGTCATGTTTAAGCCGATCTGGGCATACTGGCCGCCTGTATTGCCTAACCACTGCGTCATCTGATTAGAAAGTTGAGTTTTAAGTTCTCCAAATTGAGTCTCTAATAAAGAAAGGAAAGGGCTGATCAAGGAATTTGATGATCCTCCAGTTGTTGAGATCAAAGCCCAACTCGGTAAGGCAACCAGCGTAACCAAAATGGTTGTACTTCCTACAATGAACAGTCTTCGTTTCATAAAACCTTCTAATTATGCTGTTTTTCGCTGCGTAAACTGATTAGTCAATTGATAAAGTCCTTGTACGCGATCGCCTTCGTAGCCTTGCCAAAAATTTCGTCGAATGCTGGCTTCTTCCATGCCATTAGCCACCAGAGAAAAGATTTCGGCTGAGGGGTAATGGCGGACAGGAACTAGGCTACCGTTGTCGTAAAGCCAACGGGAATAGCGATCGTTGTGGTTAATGCCGTATTTTTCTGAGGCATTTTCAGCAATCAGGCCGTAAGGGTATTTAAAATGTGTCACATAATGATCGACCGATTGCGAGTGAACCCGTCCAGTAATTTTGACCTCCATGTTGTCAAAAATTTTATCGGCGGCTGCACATTTGAGGATCGAGCCAATCCCTTGAGCCACCAAGATCAGACGAATTCCCGATTTACGCCCATTAGCACTGACTCGTCCGACAGAAATCGCTAGAGGGTCAAAATCTAGCAAAATCGGAGCCTCATCAATCGCAAAGACCGAGCGAGGAGCCGTCAGAGAGCGGCGAAAGGCTCCTAAATAAGAGAGAGAGCCAATAATCGACGCATCTGTATCGTTGTTGAGTCCTCGCAAGGCAACCACCATCATCCGCGCATCGGTGCGAAAGGTCGTTGTGCGAGACAGTAGTTTACCCAGCCGACTTTCTAACCAGGAACGCAGACGGAGTTTAATGTACTCTAATGTTTTAAGAATTTCTCCAGTCGCGGCACTCAGTTGAAGTCGCTCCAAAGAAACAAATGCTAAAACTTCAACTAGAGTCGGCATCTGTCGCCATTCCGTTGAGCCAAAACCATGTCGAAAAGCGGTTCCAAAGCGTTCTCGAATTTCTACGTCCTCATAAAACGTTTCTATTACGAGCAGTAGGATCGAGCGAACGGTATCTTCATTAATTTCTAGTGAAGCTCCTCGCTTAAATCCCATGACCAAAGCAACGAGAATATCCAGCAATTCTTCTTTAAAATCGGCGAATCGTTCCTGCTGCTCTTTGCGAGAAAATCCTCTTAGGTTTGGCGGTTCTACAACATTCCAACCGACATCACCATCCCCCATATCCACGTAGGTGCAATATTCAGGGAGATACTGGCACAGTCCATCGAAGCTTCCTGACCCATCTTTGCGCGGAAATTCCAAAACGGTTGATGCCATGTCGCTATAAGGCAACAGTTGACACAAAATATCCGACATCAAGACGGATTTTCCAGACCCCGATGCGGCAAAAATGCCCGTATTAAAATGCCGTTGATAAAGAGGCAGATAAATCGGACACTGACCTTCTTCGGCTAAAAATTCAAATCCATCTGTATCTTGAGAATTGTTGCAGACCAACGGTAGAATTCTGGGTAACTCTGAAGTTACATAGGTTCGCTGTCGATTAAAAGGTTTTCCCAGTAAGCGATCCCAACACAATTGCGGAAAGGTTTGTAACCAGATTCGCCAAGCATATTCTTCCTCGCGCACGACCCATCCATCCCGTCTAAAGTAGGATTGGAGATCCGCACAAGCTCGATTGATCAAGCGTACTGAGGGACGATGAACTAAAATAACCGTTGCTGTATGAAAGGGTTCTTCATCCTGATATAAAGCGGTTTGAGCTTCAATGGCTCTCTCGACGGATAAAGATGCACAAACATCGATTTCTCCTTTTTCTGAAGCATAACGAGCCGCATTTTGCGCTTGTTTGGTCAAAGAGGACATTTTATCTTTGAGAATGCTGCTATTGCCTCGTCTGATTTGTGTAATCAGTTCGGTGTCATATAAGGTTTCCTTAGAAAAAATTTCATGTAAGAAAAAGAGTTCATCGATTTCATCGCCTTCAACATCGGGTTTATCCCCAAAAAGCAACACTCCCGTGTAACGTCCTTTTGCTTTGACCCATTTCCGATGGGCGACTGGCACCTCTGATTCTAATAAGTAAGACTTAGGATGAACCTCTGATATCTGTTGCTCTTTAAATGATCCTCCATAAACATCGATGATGACTCGATTGAGTGGACGAAGTGGAGAGCGATTAAACCGCCTCCAGGTTTCATAACGCATCTCCGCTTCGCTCATCGGCTGAATCGACAATCCCATTTGGTTCGTCAACAGCCGTTGCCACTTACCAAATCCCCGTTGATAAGCTTCTAGCAGAATTTCTTGAATTGCAACTCGTTTCACCTCCCCATAAGAACCTGTTAGCTGATACCATGTTTTTTCCCCGCCTGCTAGAATGCGGTCAAAAAAGTCGCCCTTGTCGGGTTCAACGCCTTCATCGACGGTATAGGTCACGAACAAATTTAAAAAATTGACCTTCCGAATCCCCGCTTCGGTCAATTCTCTTGTTCGTTTAGCCGCGCCTCCAAGCAGCAACCGTAATTCTGGCGTTGCCTCGCTCATTAACTCAGTCAGTTGAGCCTGTCGAGTTGAGTCATCAATAAATTGTCCGAAATGAATGGTTAGCGATTCGCCTAAAGGAAGATCATTCAATGACTTGAGCCCCGCAAAGACATTAAATACTTCTTCTTCAGAGAGAATCGGCGCAATTCCTCGGCAACGAAACCCAAAAACCACCCGAAAACTTTCTTTTTTATGGGGCTGCAACAAGGTTGCCCCCACTTCTCGACCACCATCTAGATATTGAAGGAAAGTCAACAAGTGAAAGTTATCTTCAAAGGGCGTTAGCTTTTGCTTTTTCCCTCGAAGTGGGTCTGTAATGATTTTTGAGCCGATTTTGACCATTTCCTTGACCTACTCATCCAATAACCGACGGTTTCGTTTTCGCTGACTTTGAGCTTCCCCAGAGGACAATACAGATTGATAGGGAACGATCGCTCTTGTCCAGTTCGGCGTTTCGACTAACCGCCCAAAGAAAGCGTACATCCCGCCAAAGGTCAGAACCCACCAAGTTGCCATTCCCCAGCCACTGGTGACGATGACCCAAATCCACGATAATCCCAGGACTTTTTTTAAGATGACAAAAGACAATCCAAAAATAATGGCCCAAGGAAAGATCTGATCTCCTGGCATAAAAAAGATGCGGGGCGATTTATCTAAATTGCGGTAAGTTGGCATCGGTTCTAGACCAGTCCTATCGCATAATCACCACCGAAGACACCCGCCGCCACGATTAATGGTGTTTTAGCCGCTTGCTTCCAATCCTCTTCTTCGCGGGATGATCCAATCACTTTAGATACCGCCCAAGCGATATAGACAATAAACAGCACTTGTAGCACGCCAAAGCCAAATTTGGTAATTGGAACAATCGCCGCCGCGTTCGTTCCAGCAAAGATACCGTTAATCTTGGTTTGGATATTAGTAAAGAAAAAGCCAGACGAAAGAGAAGGCGTTGGTGTTGTCGTTCCAGCAAACACGGGTACACTGATGCCATCTAGAAGGAAAACGAGAAAACTCACTAACCAAGCGATTGGCCAAAGTCCTACTCGATCTAGTAATCGTTGTAAACGTACCAGTTGTCGGCGTGGACTTTCCCACGCATACAGATAGGCACACATCAGGATCGATACGAGAAAAATCGAGTAGCCAATCAGTGCGGTTGGACTAAGATTGCCCGTTTTGAGCAGCATTTGCGATAAATTGAGCATCATCGTCGCCCAACTGAAAAGCAATACTTGGCTAAGGGTGAACTTTTTTAAAAGCCTTGACCATAAATTCGTAGACGTGCGCCGTCTTGTCACTGCTATCATCGAATCTCCTCAACAACTGTTTTTTCTTTAATACCGTTTTGAGCCAGTTAAAATCACTACCCTTTTAGTACCTTCTGGTGTTAAATAATGTGAAGGGACTCTTACTGTCTGAAGAAGCCGCAAATCTTTATTGTTTAGGCTTTCAACGGTTTTAATGGATTTCACGTTTCGGGTTCTAGATTTTTGAGATTTTTGAGTCAAAATCGTTCTAACCCTAATCTGCTTCGGCTTTCGAGAATTATTTCTTTTTGTTGCCTTTTCAGGTATCTTTTGGATAGATATGACTAAAATCATTGCTATTTTCAATCAAGCGGGTGGCGTTGCTAAATCCACCCTCACTTTTAATCTGGGCTACTCTCTCAGCCAACTTCAACAAAAAGTTCTTTTAGTCGATATCGATCCCCAAGCCTCGCTTACGACTTTTATGGGGCTTGAACCCTCAGAACTTGACCAAACCCTGTATCATTCGATTCTTCACGATGCCCCTTTACCGATTCATTCAATTCATGGACTTGATTTGGTTCCTGCTAATATCGACCTAAGCGGTGCAGAACTTGAATTAGTCACTGCCGATTTGCGAGATCTTCGTCTTAAAGACGCGCTAGAACCTGTGGAAGGGAAATATGATTACATCCTGCTCGACTGTCCTCCTTCTCTGGGCATCTTAAGCTACATTAGCCTGGTTGCGGCCACTCATGTCTTAGTTCCCATCCAAACTCATTACAAAGCCCTACGAGGCACCGAACTCCTACTCAAAACCGTTAGTCGAGTGAAAAAGAAGCCCAATAAATCTTTAGCGTTAGCAGGCTTTATCCCAACTTTATACGATCAAAGAACTTCACAAGATGCTTTGAGTTTACAAGCGATTAAAGAGCAACTTTCTCCCCTCGCGCCAGTCTTTGATCCTATTCCTCGCTCAATTGCCTTTGCTGATGCGGTTCAAGCTCATTTACCCCTTGCTCTCTATCAACCGAAACACCCGACGATTTCTTTGTTAAACGATATTGCTCAAGCTCTCCTTCTACGCTAATGCCGACTTCTAAAACACCAAAACAACCCTACCAGATCAATACCCAGGGCATTGATCTGCTTTTTGGAGCCGATGACGAAGCTCCCCCACCTCAATCGATTCCCCTAAAATCGATTCAACTTCCTCCCCAACAACCGAGGCGGTATTTTGATCCCCAAAAGCTAGAGAGTCTGATTACTTCTATCCAACAACAAGGGATTTTACAACCTTTGATTGTTCGTCCTCTAGATGATGAGCATTACGAACTTGTTGCTGGAGAAAGACGCTATCGAGCCGCTCAAACCCTAGCCCTTGACACCGTTCCTGTTGTCATTCGGACTTTTAGTAATAAAGAAGCCTGGGAGATTGCCTTACTTGAAAACTTACAACGAGAAGACCTCAACCCAGTTGAAGAAACTGAAGCGATTCTGCAACTGCTGGCTAATCGACTACAGATTACATCTGATGAAGTTATTGCGCTCATTAATTTGACGGCTCATCCAAAACGGGACTCTGTGCATAACGTTATGCACAGTGAACAATGGTTACAGCTAGAGTCGATTTTTACGGCTCTTGGAAGGTTTACCCCTAATAGCTTTCGGGTCAATCGTCTGCCTTTACTCAAGCTTCCCGATGAGATTAAAGAAGCCCTCAACCAGGGAGAAATTGACTACACCAAAGCCAAAGCGATCGCTTCCCTCAAAGACCCACAACAGCGAAGCGAATTACTGGAAAAAGCCGTTACTCAAAACTTATCTCTAAATCAAATTAAAGAAGAAATAACAACGCTTTCACGTCAGGCTGCATCGACTCCCATTATTACGCCTCAAAAAACTTTAAGTGACACCTATCAACGAATTAAAAATGCTCAACTCTGGAAAGATCCACAAAAATGGAAAAAAGCGCAAACATTGCTCAAAAAACTTGAGGAATTAATTGAAGAAAATGTTTCTAATTAATGATTAAAAGCGTTAACTAAGGTGTCACCAAATTTACTGAAATTTTATCATGGGACGGATATTTATAGTGCTTTAGACATTCTCAATAATGGTTTGAATGCACAGCGTTTACTGGCTTTACAAAAACAGCCAGTCCAATTAGGGACAGGATGGTATACGTCATTTGAGCCAGAAGTCGCCTGGTTTTTCGCTTCTCTAGCTCCAAGTGGTGAGGGAGTGGGTTGTACAGTTATTGAAATGCAGCTATCTGCCGAAGACTTCAATTATCTTTTAGAAAAAAGAGATGCTAGAATTGAATCAATTGCCAACGTTAAGTTTACCGCCGAACAAGTTTGTTTTTATCTTTCGGCTTTTGCATTTTTAAATCAAAGAGCAGAGTTTAAACCTTATCAAGAAGAATCATGAAACAGCAATACTCGTTAAATGATTTAACCATTTGCCCCACTCATCAACAAAAAAATGATGAAGGAATGACCGAGCATACACATAAAGTTATTTTTAAACATCCTTTAAATTCAGAAGAAAAACAGCAATTTATACAACTAATAGAAGGAATTCAACAATTGATAGATCCTTCGCAATTAGAAAAGGAACAGGTGATTTTTACGTCCGATAATCAAGTTGATTATAAACTAAGACAGCTTAGTCTTTCAGGAGAATGGAAAGACTTACTTTTGGCCAAATTAGCAGTTTTCAGCACTGAAGTTAGTGAAATTCTTGAACATGATGGTAATCGAGTTTTCAGTAAAATTGCGACAAAACACGATCTGCGTGATCTAAATCACAGGAAAAACGAGCCAAGTCAAAGAATATAGAAGTATTCTTTAAATTAAGCTACGTTACAGCATGGTCGAACAATTAATCGGTAAACGTATTTTCTTAAGCGATCAGTTTCCAGCACCGATTACGGTTGAAGATGCTGAAATCATTGATGGAACGATTCTCCTCAAAGTTCGTACTCTAGAAGGCAGTAGTAGCGAAGCATTCCTAGAACTAGAACAATTAGAATCTATACTGGCATCTGATCCTGTTTCGACCAATACTTTAGTTAATCCCGATTCTTTTTTCCTTTATATTGAAGCCAATCGGATCAAAAACGCCTTTGCCTACGATCCTCACTTTGCGGTCAGTTTGAGTGGCGTTAAACCCTTACCACATCAATTAGAAGCCGTTTATGAGAGGATTTTGCCCCAAGTTCGCATACGCTTCCTGCTTGCCGATGATCTAGGTGCTGGTAAAACCATTATGGCAGGGTTACTAATTAAAGAATTAAAACTCCGTCATATTATTGATCGCGTTCTCATTCTCACACCCGCCCCACTAACTGTACAATGGCAGGATGAATTACGGAGTAAATTTGCTGAAACCTTTGAAGTGATTAACTCCTCTCTGGTTAAAATTGGTTAGACCAGGACGAGTCAAATATCTTGGTACAGCCTTAGTCTGTCCGCCTCCGCCTGAAATCACTCATTCTGGTATGAGAAACGATCCCGAAGTTGAAGCGATCGCCATGAATTATGTCATGGAATACGAAAGACAACGGGGTTGGACACCCGAAGATATCAGTCAAAAACAGGATGGTAGTGGCTTTGATATTCGTAGTCTTGGCCCAACTGATGAAGAAACAAAAAGCGCACCCGTCAGACGCATTGAAGTTAAAGGACGAGCTAACATTAATGAGGAAGTCTCGCTGACGGCTAATGAATGGCGTAGGGCGCAACAGTTAGGCGATACCTATTGGCTTTATGTGGTTTGGGGTTGTAAAAATAGTAAACCTCAATTATTGACCATTCAAAATCCAGCCAAAGTCTTAGCAGGAGAAGTTAAAGAAATCAGACAAGTCACTCGGTATCTGATTCATGAAAAGGCATTAAGACAATTTTCATCGATAGAATAAAAGATGCTCTCTCTTTTTTCATAACCATGAACACTCAATTAGTAGATACATTGGCTCAAATTATTCAATCTCTGAGTTTGGAAGAAAAAACCTTACTGTCTTCTAAAATTCAGCTAGAAGATCAGCAAACAGAATCATCCGAACGTCCTTTTTATGAAACAGCCACGCCTGAAGAATGGGCTAAAGCTTTTATGGAATGGGTCGAAAGTCATAGAGGGATGAATATGCCTCATCTTAGTGATGAAGATATCAGTCGAGAAAGTATTTACGGAGAAAGAGGCTAAATGCTCGTCTTAGTGGATACAAATATTCTTTTGCGAAGTGCCGATCCGACACACTCTATGAATTTCGATGCGATTAATTCAACAACAAAATTAAAGCAAAAAGGTGCCAAACTTTATATTGTTCCTCAAAATCTCATCGAATTTTGGAATGTTTACACACGCCCATTAAATAAAAATGGATTAGGTCATACAGTAGCTGAAGCCCAAAGCGAAGTTATTAGACTCAAAAGTTTTTTTCAATTGCTTCCTGATACCCCTGATATTTATCCCCGATGGGAAAGTTTAGTGAGCAAATATCAAGTGAAAGGCGTACAAGTTCACGATGCTAAGTTAGTAGCGGCAATGCTTGTCCATCAACTCACTCACATCCTAACTTTTAATGTTGATGATTTTAATCGATATCAAGAAATTGTTAGTCTTCATCCAACACAGGTATAATTCTTTGTTTTTATTATTATGTAACGAACAATTTAAGATTTTTATGTCTAACATAATCTGGCTTATTTGTAAACTGTGTAATCACATATTTTTAATAAAGTTAAATAGAAAAAACTATAAAAAACACTCAAGCTTTTATCATCTTAATGAATTATTCGTAGAGTAACTAATTATAATAGTTACTCTATGAACTCATCTTCTCGCCTTATTGAAGATTTTATCCCGATCAAAGAAATATCCGCAGAATCAGCCAGAGAAAAATCAATCAGGAAAGGGCATATCTCTACATTACATCTATGGTGGGCGAGAAGACCATTAGTAGCAGCTAGGGCGGCTGTATTTGCGGCTTTAGTCGATGCACCTGAAACGCCACAAAAGCGAACTGCACTTAAAAAATTAATGATAGATTTGTGTAAATGGGAAGCAAGTGAAACAACGATTGATAAAGCCAAAAAAGCCATTTTAGAAGCCCAACGAACTCGCTTAGGTTTAAGCGAAAACACACCGTTAAAAGATGTTCCACCACCAAAGGTTTTAGATATGTTCGCTGGTGGCGGGGCTATCCCTTTAGAAAGCTTACGATTAGGCTGTGAAACTTATGCTATAGATCTTAATCCCGTTGCTCATATCATCAGAAATACGGACAGAAATTAGCCTCAGAGGTTGAAAAATGGGAAAACTGGGTTATTGAAAAAGTTAGAAATGAAATCGGCGATTTATATCCTAGTATTGAAGTCGGAGAACTTTTAGAATCCAAATCAGAGCAATTAGAATTAATCGAATCTCATCAACCCAAACAATTAACATTATCTCAATCTCTTACGCCTGTAGCTTATCTGTGGACTCGCACGGTCAAATGTCCTAACCCTGCTTGTGGTGCTTCCGTTCCTTTAGTTCGTCAGACATGGCTATGTAAGAAGAATAAAAAATATGTTGCTTTAAAAGTCATTCCTAATCATAAAACTAAAAAAGTTGAATTTGAAGTCGTTGAATCGACAACCGAAAAAGGATTAGGTTTTAATCCAGCAGCAGGAAGTTCAAGAGGTAATTCGACTTGTCGCCATTGTGGAACAACCTTTAAAAACGATCATGTAAAAACTGGAGGTAAAGCAAACAGAATAAATCATCAATTAATGGCGATTGTTTGTACAAAAAGTGGTGAGTCAGGAAAAGTTTATCTAAGCGGTCATGATTATCAAAAATATAATCCTAATGAAACAGCAATCAAACAACGATTGAATATGCTTTGTGAAGAAACAGGTTTAACTATTCCTAATGAACCTATTTTCTCTGGTGATACTAGAGCTTTTTTTACACACCTCTACGGTTTAGATAATTTTGGTAAGTTATTTACTCCTCGTCAACTTCTCTCGTTGATGACTTTTGTTAAATGGGTACGCAAAGCACATGAAGAAATGTTACAGCAAGAATATGATGAGGATTTAGCAAAAGCGATTATTACTTATCTTAATTTAGGAATTACAAAAGTCGCTAATCGTAATTCAAGTTTATGTCTTTGGAACTCTATTGGAGAAAAAATAGAAAGTCCTATAAGCAATGGACGTTTACCCATGAACTGGGATTATCCTGAAACTAATCCTCTAGGTTCAGGCTCAGGCAATTATACGGATGGACTTGATTACACTATTGAAGTAATTGAGAATTTAACTAAAATCAGTAATCTTTCTATAGATGTTAACAGACATTCTTCTCAAAAAATTAGTTATCCTGATTCTAGCTTAGATGCGGTTATTACAGATCCACCTTATTTTGATGCCGTTCCTTATGCAGACTTATCTGACTATTTATATGTTTTTTTCAAACGTTCTATAGGTCATCTTTATACTGAGCATTTTTCAGGACAATTAACACCGAAAAAGAATGAAGCTATTATGGAACCTTCTCGACACGGTGGAGATAAGAAAAAAGCGGCAAAAGCTTACGAAGATATGATGCACCAAGCATTCTGTGAAGCTAATAGGGTACTAAAAAATGATGGCATCATGACCGTTGTTTATGCTCATAAAACTACATCAGGATGGGCTACTTTGATTGATTCTCTGAGACGGGCAAAATTTACTATTACAGAAGCGTGGCCTATTGATACAGAAAGACCTAGTGGCTTAAGAATACTTCGGGCCTCTCTCGCATCTAGTATATTTCTCGTCGCCCGCAAACGCACTACATCAATAGTCGGTGATTATGCAATGGACGTACAACCGCAACTCAAAGCCATCATCCAAGAACGAGTCAAAACCCTCATCGCAGAAGGGGTAAGCGGTGCAGATTTAGTTATTGCCTGTGTTGGTGCGGGACTTCGTGCCTACACTCAATATGAAACCGTTGAACTTCCCAATGGTGATGAATTAGACGCTACATCTTTCCTTGATGAAGTCCAGAAAGAAGTTGCTGAAACTATCCTCAAAGAAGTATTAGGCTGTGACCAAAAAGGAATTTCTAAAGTCGATAAACCCACACAGTATTATATTTTAGGACGCTATGAATATGGTGAATCTGTTGTTGAATTCGATGAAGCAAATACTTTAGCTAGAGGCGTTGGTATAGAATTAGTAGGAGCAAACAGCTTAACCGATGGTCGTATAGCTTTGGTGAAAAAGGATAGAAACCAAGTTCAGCTAAAAGATTATCAAGAACGGGGAGCTTCTGAAGATTTAGGCATTTCTAACGGTCATCCTGCCACACAGGTTGATATCCTGCACCGTCTTCTCTGGCTGAGTGAACACAAACCCCAAGAAATCAACAACTATCTGATTCAAGCTCAACCCGATGCCTCACAGTTACAGTTAGTCGCTCAATCCCTGAGTGGGCGTTCTCTAACCTCCCAAAACGGTCATAATGGAAATGGTAACGGAAATGGACACAATGGTAACGGTCATCGTTCGACTGAACAACAAGCTATTTCTACCCTGTTAGCCTCATGGAAACGGGTTGTAGAAGATAATTTATTTACTAGAGGAAATTAGAATAGAGAATTTTAAGGAATTACAAGATGCCTATTCAAGAAATTAAAGAACAAATTACGCAATACCTTGAACAACTTCCCGAACAACAGCTTCATCAACTTGCTGACTATGCTGCTCAGTTAGTTGATGAGCAACAACAAGCAAGTTCAAAAAAGAAAAAACATCTTATTCATTCTCTTAGAGGAAAATATGCAAACTCTCTTAGATCTAGTGAAGCATTTGCCCTCAATAAACAAAATGAGATCGATTGGGAAGAACGAACTAGATGAATATTATTCTTGATGCCTGTGCTGTTATTGCCTATATTCGAGATGAAACAGGAGCAGAACAGGTAGAAAACTATCTGGCTGATGAGCAGCATACGTGTCTGATTCACGTGATTAATCTCTGTGAAGTTTACTATGATGTTCTGAGAAGTTCTTCTACTACTGAAGCCGAAGCAATGCTCGATGATTTAAAAGCTATAGGTGTTATTTTTCGGGATGATATCGATCAGAATTTCTGGCAAGCTGTCGCCTCTTATAAAGCTACTATCAGGAGAGTTTCTTTAGCAGATTGTTTTGCTTTAGCTTTGACAAAACGAATTAATGGAATGCTTCTAACCTCAGATCATAAAGAATTTGACCCCATTGTTCCTCTGGGAATCTGCCAGATTAATTTTATCAGATGAAGATTCAGACAAAAGATTGGGAACACTAAGGAGAAAGATATCGATTACTAACAGTTTTCCCTTGCATGAATAACGCCTATCAACTCAAACCCTGGACACAAGTCGTTACACCCCATCCTGATGTGATCAGCAATGTCGAAAATGCAACTTTTGCCGCTAGTTTAGGCGCAGTCATCCGTAATGAATCAACCTGCCCTGAAGTTTATCGCAAAGCTAAAAAATTTTTCGAGGCGACTTATCTCACTAAAGAGTTGAAAGAGTTATTAAAAGATGTCTTAAAAGGACTTTGTGGCGGTTCAGGAGATCGCGTTTTACAGCTACGAACGCCCTTTGGTGGTGGTAAAACCCACTCCCTTGTTAGTCTCTACCATATCACCCAACATCGTCAGGAATTAGCAGATATCGAGGAAATTGCTGCCTTACCGAACCCTGGTAAAGTCGATGTACTCTCCTTCATCGGTTTAGACATGGATGCGGCTACGGGTGCAAAACTCCCCGACTCCCCTCAGTTATTTACCCCTTGGGGATACCTTGCATGGCAATTAGGCGGTTATGAAGCCTATCAATTAGTTGAAGCACAAGATAAACAAAGGATCGCCCCAGGTAACGATATTCTCCGTCAACTAATAGGAGATCGCCCAATTCTCATCTTGATCGATGAATTTTTAGTCTATGTTGAGAACGCAATGGCTTTAAACGTCAGTGATTCAACGCTGGGACGGCAAGTATTAACCTTCATGCAAAAACTCACTGAAGTTGTGCGAGAACTTCCTAAAACCGTCCTAGTTTATTCCCTACAAGCCAGTGTACAAGAAGCGATCGGCAATGAAGGCCTACTCAGCGTACTCGATAAATTAGTCAACCGCATCGATGCCAAAAAAGAACCCGTTTCGGGTGATGATGTCATGAAAGTGGTACAACGTCGTCTGTTTACCGATCTTGGCGATCCCGCATTGATTCAAGAAGTGGCACACCAACAAGCTCAACTTTTCTGTAAATATCGAGAAACCTTTTGTGAAACAGACAGAGAACGTCAGGAAGTCCAACAGCAAGCGGAAATTTTAGCTGATCGCATCCAGTCCAGTTATCCGTTTCATCCCGATTTACTAGATCTAATGTATCATCGTTGGGGAACCCTACCAAGCTACCAACGAACCAGAGGCGCGTTACAATTTCTCGCCCATACTGTTCATGCTCTTTGGGCAGCAGGTGATCACGGTTCCTTGATCAGCCCTGGTAGCATCCCTATCTCTAATCTCGGTGTCAAACAGGCCTTTTTTAGCCAAGTCGGGGAACGAAACGCTTACGATCCTGTTATTGCGGCCGATCTCACAGGAAGACTTGCTAAAGTAAAAGTGATCGATAGTCGAATTGCCAGCGATGCCCCTGCTTTAGCTCATTTCAAAGTTGGTACCCGACTCGCTTCTGCTATCTTGATGTATTCTTTTGGTGCCAGACAGTCAGAAAACCGAGGTGTACTCGAACAAGATGTTGCTGCCTCATGTCTTGCGCCTGGACTAGATCGCACGATGCTGACTGCTACTCTAAGTGACTTGCGTGATGAATTACTCTATCTGCATTACTCTAACCGTCTCTATCGCTTTGAGACTCAACCGAACCTCAATAAACTCATCGCTGATGAAGAAAATAAGATCGATAGTGATGAAGTTACCAGTAAAATTCGCACTGAGTTAGAAAAAAACATTCAATGTCAAAAAGGTAAAGCAGTCATTTGGCCCAGTAATTCCAGTAAAATATCCGATGGTATCCTTGAATTTTCCGTTATTTACCTCGATTCAAGTTGGTCTACAAAAAGCCCTGAAGTAGTAAAAACAGATGCCTTAGAATGGCTAGAATATCGAGGCAACAATAAACGAGAGTTTAAAAATGCGATCGCTTTTGTGATTCCCAATGCTTCACAACTCGACAAAGCGCGTATTAGTGCCAGAAACATTCTCGCTATTACTACTTTATTAGAGCAAAAGAAAAAATACGGCTTTAAAGAAGAACAGCTAGAAGAACTCGCCAGTAAACAGAAAAATTCCTTCAATGAATTAAGTGCCGCCGTCCGTCGTCTCTATGAAAGTATTTTACTACCCCTCCCCTGTCGAGAAAAAGAAGCAACTAATCCCATTCAACTCGAATTAATCGATCTTCAATCTCAACTCAATACCTCGACTAACCTACAAGAAAGGGTACTATCTGCATTATCGAGTCATGTTTTCGACAGTTTAACCGTCAATAAACTCATGCAACTATCGGGTTTAATTCCAGACGAGCGAGAATCTATTCAAGCAAAAGATCTAATCGCCTACTTCTTTAAATTCCCCAACTATCCAAAGCTACTGAATACGACACCGATTAAAAAAGCAATCTTAGATGCGATCGCCAAAAGTCAATTAGGATATACACCGAAGCTAATTGATAACCGTACAAATGACATATCTTTGCTCTCTTTCGGTAAAACTATTCCCGAAGATGAATTAGATACAGATGGTTATCTTTTACATCCAAATCTTATCGAGCGATTTAAAGCCGAAGCTTGTCCAGAAATCCCTGTCTCTTCTATTAATCATGACACGCCCCCATTAATTTATCCAACTCAGACCAATAGCAACGGAAATAAAGTATCTGAGGCAACACCTTCAACACCGAGTTATGCTGTAGAACCTCCTAGCAATAGCAGTATTACTAAAAGTATTCTTGTACCGATCAAAGATGGTCAGCAGCCAGCGCATCACTACACATTAGAAGTGAGTGCCAATAAAAACAAAGTTTTTCAGCTTTTTGAAATCCTTCAAACGCTTTCAGATGAAGCCCAAACCTTATCTGTTCAAATTAAAGTCACTGCTTCTACAACCAAAGGATTTGATCTCAACTGGTTACGAAATGCGATTGAAGAACCCCTTGATGAGCAAGATATCAAAGCATCTGTAAGAATTGAATAGTCATATTTCACTCCATAAATTAGGACTTTGTAGTTAAGAAATGTAAAAAAATAACCCATTCCTAACTAGAAAAATTAGACAATCTTTAAAGTAAAATCACAACATAAACAAAAAGAACAACGGCAAGCTTTATCCATTTAGCTAACTTAATCCGAGGACAGATAACCAGAGCAACAACAGCTAATAAAACTGAAAGAATCAATCCTTTCTCAGTTTCAGAAAACAGTAAAGTGATTGACAAAAAAGCAGAAATACCTGTTATTGCCCAACTCAAAAACTGTTCAATCTGGTCAACATCTTGGCGAAATCTTGAAGCCATAATTTAATTGGTATTCCTCACTGAACCAATCATATAATACAATGCCAAAAAATCCGCTTTTCTTTTATGAATCCTTTAACTATTTCTTTATTACTTGGATGGACAATTGCTGTTGTTGCCTGTAGTTCCAACCCTAATCAGAAAGCGACTTCCAACTTAGACCCTGCTTCACCCCCAGTCGCATCTATTAATGCCACTTCACCAATTCCTGAAGAAATCAAACAAGCTGCTAAAAATCTTCCTCCCATTTCTCGGATTACTTGGAAAATGTGTAACACCACCGACCTCACAGGGGAATGTACCAATCCGCCAAAAGTGACGGAGCATTGGGGAAAAGTGCAAGAAATCAAAGTCGTTAAAATTCCAGCTTATTCAAGGGAACTGGTTCAAACACACGTCAAATCACAAGGCTGTTTTGGTTATTATGGAGAACCTCAATCAGAAGCTTGGTATCCAGTAGGTGGACAAACCTACGAAGTCAAAGGCAAAGTAGCTTCAGCAAGCATTGTTGAATCGCGCTTACTCACCGACCAAGAAAAAGAAATTCTGCTCTTGCGTCAAAAAATTACTGGCATAGGGTTAGTCGGAGCAACGTGTAATCCTTCAAATTCCTAAAACCTTAACCTTCCTAATTCACCTGCTGATAGCCTCGCTTTTCTCGTCGTTGCTGTAGCTTATGGTAAGTCTGTAAACCCGATTGATAATCTTGGCAGTTCTCATCTTTAGATTTACCAAACCCTCTCGTCATCGCACTGCCCCAAGTTTTTGTAATCATCCATTCACCATAGATGTTTTGGCAAAGGGTTAAAGTGTAAAATCGCGTATTCCTTTGCCATTTTGAGTGGAGCCATTTATCAAATTCGTAGGAAATCTCCATAGAACAGATCATAGACACTATATAACTGTATTTTATGTTTTAGACCAAACCCAAATTCTTATTTTTCACTGATTCCTAATCCACAAAATCCCGCATAGGCGATCGCAATCGCCTCACTTCCCACTTGGGAGGTCAAACGCTTAAGATCAAATAATAGCTGAACCGTCTCAGCAACTTCTCTTTGATCGGCTTTTGGCGAACCAAGATGACTTTTCCAAGTAGCACGATAGAGCAATACGGGAAAAACCCGACATTGACGATAGACAACTAAATTAATCACACCCAATGCTTGCAGACTAGAAGATCCCGAAGCAAAATTCGCATTGATAAACGGTTTTTCGAGTGCTACGTGATGGGGCTGAAATTGCCTGACTAATTCCGTCAAATCTGACTCGATTTCTACCAGTCGTTGGGGCAAAGGAGACTTGGCTTCAGTTTCGATTAACCCATAATCAACCACCATAGGATGCTCATTTTCCCTCCCTTTTAAAATCGACCATCCTAACTGCCTTAAACTCGGTCGAATTCCGAGCCAAATCTTCTCCCGTTGGGAGGAATGGGATTGTTGTGAGGGCAGCTTATTTTCAGTAGAAATAGAGGGGTCGCTTGCCCCTTGATCTAATAATCTCGCATAGGCTTCAACTTGTTCAATAAATACTTCTGGCACTCGCAAAGCTTTGGTGGGCTGATGTAGCCACTTAGAAATTAGTTTTGGAAGATGGTCGGTTCTCGGAGAAAAATTTGGCATCGAATGCTTTGTACATTGCATATAGCCCAATTTTAACCCAACGCTCAAAACGGCAAAGTTAACGATTCCACCGCTTGTCGTTTGACTTCTTCTCCTCGACGATCGTATTTTGCCGTAGTCGTTACTGAAGTATGACCCGCTAATTGCGATACCGTGACTAAATCGATCCCTGCTGCCAATAAACCACTAATAAAGGTGCGTCGGCAATCATGAGGCGTAAAAGGTTGAATTTGGGCATCTTGTCCCCGTTTTTGAAGCAAAAATAAAACCGCTTGTTCACTCAAGCGTCGTCCTAGCAGATGATTTCCTTTGCTAATACTCATCAACAACGCTCCTGGACTGCTTCCTCGCACCAATAGCCACTGATTTAAAATCGCCCAGCACTCACTGGGCAAATAGACAGTTCTCGCCTTGCTCCCTTTGCCTTGTCGGATCATGAGCGTACCTGGGGGCTGATAATCTTCTAGATTTAAACGAACCACTTCAGCACGACGCATTCCCGTTCCTAGAAGAATTGCTACTAAAGCCGCATCCCGCCTGCCGATCAAACTCAGATCCGCCAAACAAACCGACATCAACGCCTGCATTTCTAATGAACTTAACAACCGCCCTTTTAGCTGTGATGACGTTTTCATCGGCTTGAGGGTTACTGCATCGGTATAATCTTCTAAACTCATCAAATGCAACTTCCGCGCTTCAGAAAGCACTTGTTTAAGGGCCGATAACATTTGATTCACAGTCGTTGCCGCAAAGGTTCGAGGCAACTCCGTCCGCAATAAAGCCGTATGCTGATACCTTAGTTTCGCCCAATCCAAATTCAGGTAATCACAACGATTCCCCGTCAACAGACGAGCGATCGCATTCAAGTGGCGTCGCATCGTGTCGCGCGATCGCTCACTCAACTGAGACAGATACACACAGGCGGGATGAACAGATAACGGCAGAGGCTCTAGCAATTGCCACGGCTCAGGCTCTATCAATTGCAAGTCTAAAACGGCTATGTTACGATTCATTTTAAAGGGGTCTGAACTAAAAAAGCAATTCATTCTACTTTACCCCTTTATTTTCTCAATTTTTCTCTATTCTCAAGATTACTGTTTCAAAAAGATGTTATCAACAGTAATTCAAAGCCAGTATCCATTCGACAAAACGCTTATGCTTTGAACAAGAAAGTGGACAGGTTGTTTTAACTTATGTTTGATAAATTGTTGTATTGCTTGCTGTAAGGAAATTACACTATAAAACTATAAGCTTATAAGTAGGAAGAAAGGGAATAAATACTTATAGTAGTTTAATAAAGGTGTACTAAGAAGACTGGTTGATTTCCCGTTGTTGGTGACGACTTTTCTAAACTTATCGGTTATACGAGAGCGTATAAATATCGAGCCGTCACCACTGCGCTTGCTACAACGGAAAAGAAAATATCAGATTTGATTTAAAAATAAGGAGAAATGGCAGCATCTCGATTAGTAAAAATAATGGCTACTGTGTTCCAATCGGCTGAATTTATTTGTTCAAAATGGTGAATCATACGACCTTCTTCAATTTTTTGTCTAAAAAATGTTCTTATTTTATCGATCTCTTCCTGTGAAATGCCTTGAATAGAATTTGAACTACTTTTTGATAAAAACAAATTACCAGCTAAAGCTTGAATTAGAATAAATGAAGATATTTCAAGTTGTCTTTCGTTAATAGGATTAAAATGAAAATCAGGAAAAGACTCTAGTTTTTTTTGAAGATTAAATTTAATTGTTATCCAATCATCATCTACTTCCGATGTTATTTCTATTGAGATTTTTGTAACAGCTATCTTTGATTCGATAACTTTTTGACAAACTTTTTTTAGAGAATTTTCTTTTTTAAAAATTGGAGCATCAATATCAAAATCTTCAACTTTTAATGTTCCAGCCATTAACTCAGTTAGCTCCCTTGAAGAAAATTTAATCTTGGAAGCTAAATGACAACTAGGCTCATAATAACTTATCTCTCTGTAATGCGTAATTCCTTGATGAAGTTGATAACCTAAACGATAAATTGCGTTAGCAAGTGTACTGTCTGGTTTGGGTAGAAATTTAATAAATTTTTCAATTTCCTGATAAAGTTGATTTGATTCATGGCTTTCCATATTGGCCGTAAAATACGGCGAAATAAAGATAAATCTATCTCTAGTAAAAGGACTAAGACTTTGAAGCTGTTCTTCTATTGATAAGATACAGAGAAAATCAATTGTACTTTGCTCCCGAAAAAAGTTGTGAATAATTTCATCTTGAGAATATTCTCCTGAAGAAAGAGAACTCTTTTTATTGAGCAAATCACAACCTCCATCACAGATAAATAAGCCATTTAATCCTCGAAAATTAGCTTTTTTAAGTTGTTGTGCTTTACTTTTTAATCGATTGTATAGTGGATTATTTTTAAGTGATAGAGGAAGAGTAAAAACTGGATACCCACCTGAATTATAAATTTCTTTTGGATTATAGGAAATTTGTATCGTTTTAGGAGGATATTCTACTTCAATCTTATGAAACTTATCAGGTTGGTCTAAAATAGATTGAGCAAAATTAAATAAGCTTCTTTTTAGAAATCTAGGTATTTCTGCTTTTTCTGGAAGCAGAAGTTGAATTTTTTGATTTCCATATTGACCAATTCTTTCTCCAAAAACCTTTATATCTATTCCTTTTTCAATTCCCTTCTTCTTAAGATAAGAGTAGACTTCATCCATGAAATATCTAATTGGATTTTTATCATTAGCAGCTTGGTCACTAATTGTCGTGATGTCTGCGACAAAACAAAGTTCGCTCCTATTAGAAGTGTAGTAGATGTCAGGATAACTCGTGCCTCCATCAAAACTTCTTTCATGTTCTAATTTTCCCGTTTTACTTAGTGCATTGAGTAAAATAACCTCCCATTCACATGGAATGCTTAGGTGATTTTCTAGATTAAGTTTATTAAGATGCTCATTAATTTGTTGCTTGGTTAAAAAAACTTTATTTTCATTAAGACAATTTTGAATTTTTCTTCTGGAGAAGATGCCCATAGTATTATCCTGAGTAACTTAATATTCCAGATTCATCTTTCCCAAATTCATGCTTTTTCTATCAAAATGTGTACTTTTTAATCGCTGGCTTAACCATGTATATCGTTCTTGATCTTTAACCTGCTTGACGGCTATCCCAATCGCTTTGGTCTGCCCAACAATAATAGCAAGTTGTTTAGCACGAGTTAACCCTGTGTAAAGTAAGTTGCGACTGAGCATCATGTAATGTTGCGTAAACAAGGGTAGGATGACTAGATGAGATGTTAGCAGTCCCGAAAAACCAGCCCACCTCAATTTAAAGGTGAGCGATCATTTTAATATCTTGGGAGTGTATGACTAATCATCCAAGGTCTTGCTGTTTTGGCGTTCTGTACTCTTGGGGGTTCTGGTTCTTTCTCTTGTTTAATTAACTTTGGCTCAGGGTTTTTAGAAGATTTATTAAATCGAACAGAATTTAAGTTGACCATTGGGGGTGAAAAAAGACGCTTGGCTACCATAGTACACTTAGGACAGGACATCGGTTGTTCGAGTTCTGCTAGTGTCCGCCACGCTTCAAACTCTCCACAACTGGTACATTTATATTCATACAAAGGCATAATTTTAAACAGGTAAAATATTTTTCTCAAAGATTCCAGTCGGTAAAGCCAGAGTACAGCAAGCATTCGGAATATCAACAATGCCACTGATTCGCCCCTCAACAGGAGCGCAACTTAGGAGTAAATAGGCTTGTTCACCTGTAAAGCCGAATTTTTTCAGGTATTCAATCGCATTTAAACAAGCACGACGATAGGAAACATGAGCATCTAAATAATATTGTTCTCCTGTAAACTCATCGACCGAGATTCCTTCAAAAACGAGATACTCTGAATAACGCGGTTCAACAGGGCCAGGTTTGAAAATGGGGTTAATCAATCCGTATTTTTCAACGCCTCCTTTAATTAGATCCACATGAAGATCGAGATATCCTGCCATTTCAATTGCTCCACAAAAAGAGATTTCACCATCCCCTTGTGAGAAATGGATATCACCCATCGAAAGTTTCGCCCCATCAACATAGACAGGAAAATAAATTCGTGATCCTTTGGAGAGGTTTTTAATATCACAATTGCCACCGTGTTCGCGTGGAGGAACGGTTCTGGCGGCTTCGGCGGCTACTCGTTCAAAGTCTGAGCCTTTGAGTGACCCTAAAATGGCGTTTTCAGGATTCGGTAAAGCAGCAAGCGGAGGGATTGGCGGTTTCCAGGGTGGCCCACCTTTTTCGACGAGAGCTTTTTCTCGTTTATTCCACAAGGCTAAGAGTTCATGAGACGGAGCGCAACCGATTAAACCAGGATGAGAAAGGCCAGCAAACTGAACGCCTGGAATATGACGAGAACTGGTATAAATTCCCTGAATATCCCAAATTGCTTTTGCTGCATTGGGAAAATGGTCAGTTAAAAAACCGCCGCCATTCCCTCGGTCAAAAATTCCTGTAAATCCCCATTCATCGCCCGGTAAGGTTCCGATATCTAGGAGATCGACGACTAAAATATCGCCAGGTTGTGCGCCATTGACATGAATTGGGCCGCTCAGAACATGAACAACGGTTAGCTTAACGTCTCGAATATCACTGGGATCATCATTATTTTTGATCTGTCCATCTGTCCAGTCTTTACATTCTATGCGAAAGACCTCGCCAGGATTAACGGAAACGACTGCAGGGATATCGGGATGCCAACGATTGTGACCGACTATTTCTTGCTCAGGCATGGATTTAGTCAGGTCGATTTTAAACAGGGTTTGTGGCATTTTTCAGAACTCCTATTGATCGCTACGGTTGAGAAGAGCTTTGCGAAACTTGAACGTTTTCGGGAATTTAACTGTTACCTTACTGCTTCGGTCTTCTATTTAATTGTCATTTTTAATACCGAATTACGATGAATTAATTTAAAGAATTTTTGAGAAAAATTAAAGATTAAAATGATTATCATTTTAATCTTTTTGATGATAATGATGAACTGGGTAGAGTCAAATGGCAATGATTAATGTGTCAACCGATGAAAAAGCGATCACGATCAAGATTAACTACTTTGATAGAAAAGTGTTTAACAACAATACGAAAAAATTACGGTCATTGTTGCTTTAAAAATTGTCGTTTCTTCAGTTAATCTTAAAAGGTAATTACGGTCATTTTATCAGGTTGAGCCGAACTAGCGTTTCTTCCTATTTTAGCCTGCCTAATTACGCTCACACATGATTGATCTGTTGACGTAATTAAGAGTGCCATCACTCAATAACATTAAATTGAACTTATTTTAGAGAACCTAATCAATTCATCTACAACGTGACCCTATGTTGTAAATCGCAATTAGTTACCGCTTTTGCTCTACCAGAAGAAAGATGTTGAGTCGATGTTTAATCTCTTAGGTTAAGGAAATCAAGAATTTAATCAATAAATCTTGAATGGAGATACAAACATGAAGTATCGACAGCTTGGTAATAGCGATCTTCAGATTTCAGAAATTGCTTTAGGTTCCTGGTTAACCTACGCAGGTGGTGTAGCACGCCAACAAGCCGAAGCCTGCGTTCACAAAGCTTTTGATGTTGGGATTAATATGATCGATACGGCTAATGTGTATGGACGGGGTGCAGCCGAATCTTTGCTAGGGGAAGTCTTGCAGGGAGTTGATCGGGCTTCCTATATCTTGGCGACCAAAGTTTATTTTCCTATGTCCGACACTGATCTCGGATTATCTGCCACGCAAATTCATAAACAGATTGATGCTTCCCTACAACGACTTCGCACCGATTATGTCGATCTCTATCAGTGTCACCGCTATGATGTGAATACTCCCCTCGAAGAAACCATGACCGCCCTCACAGAAGTGGTGCGTCAGGGAAAAGCCCGTTACATCGGCTTTAGTGAGTGGAGTCCCGCCCAAATTCAGGCCGCGATCAATCTTCCGAATGTGGAGAAATTCATCTCCAGTCAGCCCCAATATTCGATGCTATGGCGTAAACCAGAAGCAGAAGTGTTTCCCCTGTGTGCAGCAAATGGAATTGGTCAAATCGTCTAATCACCCCTGGCTCAAGGAGTTCTTACTGGCAAATACAAACCAGGTGAAGCACCCCCTCAAGATTCCCGTGCGGCAAACGACAAAATGAATGGCTTTATGAGAGATCTGCTCGATGATCACGTTCTGAAAGCGGTACAAAGTTTAAGACCGATCGCTCAACGCCTAAACATTTCAATGGCACAATTGGCTCTAGCCTGGGTTTTGCGGGATCAGCGAGTGTCTGCTGCCATTATTGGCGCAAGCCGCCCTGAACAAGTAGCCGATAATGCAGCCGCATCCGATGTCGAGTTAAGCGATGAAGTTTTGCGCTCGTATTGAGCAAGTCCTTACGCCGGCAAGGCCTTATGCAACCGCTTAGTAACTGAAAAATTACACAGAAAGAACTCTTAATTAGAATGTCTCCTATGCAAACTCTTAAACTTCCCTCGGGTCAAAACATTCCCGTTCTCGGGATGGGAACTTGGCGAATGGGAGAAAATGCTCGTCATCGTCAGAGTGAAATTGAGGCTTTGCGTCATGGATTAGCTCTGGGGCTTTCTCTAATTGATACGGCTGAAATGTATGGAGAAGGCGGAGCCGAAGAAGTCATTGCTTCGGTAATCGCTAACTGTCGTTCTGAGGTCTTTTTAGTTAGCAAAGTCTATCCTCACAATGCCTCAAGACAAAAAGCGATCGCCGCCTGCGAACGGAGTCTTAAGCGGTTGAACACAGATTATTTAGATCTTTACCTGTTACACTGGCGGGGTTCGGTGCCACTGAGCGAAACGCTCTCAGCTTTCGAGACACTACAACAAGCGGGTAAAATTAAAAGCTATGGCGTGAGCAATTTCGCCCTCAGCGACATGGTAGAAATGTCTCGCTTAAAGGGTGGGAATGCAATTGCAACAAACCAAGTTCTCTACAATTTGAAACGACGAGGAATTGAGTGGGACTTGCTTCCCTGGTGTAGACAGCGTGGGATTCCGCTTATGGCTTATTCTCCAATTGAGCAGGGACGATTACTGAACAACCGAGTTCTCAAGGCGATCGCCCACGAACGAGGAATGACGGCGGCTCAAGTAGCACTTGCCTGGCTCCTACACCAAGAAAATGTGATTGTTATTCCTAAATCAAGTCGCATCGATCACATAGAGCAAAATTATGCTGCTTTAGAGCTACACTTGAGTACTGAAGAATTGGAAGCTTTAGATACTGCCTTTCCACCCCCGACTCAACCGACTCCCTTAGAAATGCTTTAACAACTTCTTCATCTTTTGAGATGGGTTAGATTCTATCAATCTCTGTTTGAGCAAGTTTTTAAAATAGTCCACTTGTTTTTGATTTTGTTTAAATGGGAAAAATAAGCTGGTCAATCCCATAGATATCCCACTTAGGGTCTGCCTGCCGTGCGCTCTATATAAATTGATCTCAAATTTAATGATTTTGAGCATGATCAAACTCATAGACATAAAACAAGCGACTCAATTTTTGTAGTAAATAACCCGTCGTTCCACATAAAGCAGCCAAACCGAACAATACCCAGAACGAAACAGGGGGCCAAATTCCTAAAAAAGATTCTCCCGTCCTCATTAGAGCAGCTTGAACCGAAACCGCTCGCGCATCGACCATCAGCGCAACGAGCAACAAAAGTATTGCACCTGCATAAGATACTGCTTTCAAGCGTTCAATTCGCGATACTGCCTTCTGACAAACGGTACAGTGTTGAGTATGAGTTGTCCAGACATCAAAAAGCTGGCGTTTATCTGATTGTGGAGGAGGATACATCAAATTAGACCCACCAAACCAAGGAACACCGCCACCTGCTCGTTTTTGCAACCATTGACGTAGGGTAATGACCATTTTATCTTGAGGATTAGGGGTATAAACTGCATCTAGCCATTTTTCGGATTGTTGCTTTAGCAGTGTTTTCTCTTGATAATGTAAAAATACTAAGTCTTGATGCAAGAACAAAGAAGCCAAGACATGACCGAGCCAGGGAGGCATCGGCAGAGCGAAAAATGCTAAACCTTTGGGGGTTTTTCCCTCATTATTTTTGACCAAGATCTGACAACCAATATGACGACACCACCCTGGACGAGTTGGCGTTGCGTAAAGAACTAAAATGAGTTGTCCACCATCAGTAAAAGTCGAACTAATTTTCATCAAGCAGGGTGGCTGAAAGTCATGGACAGCACCAATAACTGTCGGATTCGTTGTCGTCACCCCAAAAGAAAACCCTTCTTGTGTTGAGATTTCTCGAATTCGGGGCATATCATAGTACATCGCATCTCTGTAGCGATTTCCCACCAGTCCATGATGTGAAACGGGAACATGGGCGGGATCTGCCACATTTTCCATAAAAAAGTCCCATCCATAGGGCAAATCACGAATATTCCAAAATAATTTGATGACCTGATCTGAGTTGGTTTCTAATTCGCTTATAATTCGAGGCTGACGAGATTGGCTTTCAATTAAAGCTTCTTTCCCTGATTCGCCCCAAACCCATAATAATCCTTGCTGCTCTTGAGTTGGATAAACAAGGGCGCAAGCCTTGACATTGGCACAGATTTCTGATTCTGTTGCTGCGTCTAGAGCTTGGGGGATACGAACACATTTTCCTGTACCTTCAAAACGCCAGGCATGATAAGCACACAACAAGGTACCATCTGCTTCAACTCGACCTTCCGAAAGGGGGGCAAGTCGATGAGGGCAAGCATCTTCAAAACATCGCCATTGACCTGTACCATCTTTCCACAATACTAAATCTTGGCCTAAGAGTTGCACTTGATGAGGACGAGTTGGCTCAAGAAAATCAACGACAGCGATCGGATACCATTGTTTTGTCCACTGAAAATTGTCATTAATGTTAACTGACGAAGCTTGCTCAGTAGAACGATTAATCGAAGGAGATAAGTCTCTCAAAGAAGGCAAGTTGGTTTCAGTCGTCACAGGTGGTTTCTTCTTCCGTGTCGGATTAATAACTTTTAATATAACTCAAGTCCCTCTGACTATAGAAAGATAGAGTACATTGCACCTCGAACCGAAAACGGCAAAATCTATTTTTTGATTTTTTCAATTCATTTTTGTCTCTGGTTACCAATTCCTCCTAAATGAGAAGTGGCTCTATTAAAAAGAAAGAGTCAACACGAGCAAAAGTGTCAGAAATGGTTGACTAAAAACCCAATAAAAATTACTATCAAACCCTCTTTTTCATTTTGACTGATTAAGCGGCTCTCAAAATTTCTCATAATCAATTAACTCGCGTCAAAAAGGGCTTTCTTCGATGAGAGAGACACAAATTATCCAAAAATCATTAAGATCTGAAAAAGTTTTTCACCTTATCAAAGAATTGGTCAAATCTTTAGACTGATTCAAAGTTACCAAAGCTGATTACAATAATGATGACTGCTCAATTGGTGTATGAGGTAAACGGCTCCATTCATTCCAAGAACCATCATAATTTCTGACATTAGGGTAACCGAGTAAATATTTCAAAACAAACCAAGTTGATGCAGAACGTCCACCAATAGCACAGTAAGGAAAAATATTTTTATCTCCTGTGATGCCTTTGCTGCTGTAGAGAGTCTGTAGCTCTTGTGCTGATTTATAGGTACCATCTTTATTGAGCGTTAGAGTATGCTCAAGATGTATAGCACCTGGAATATGCCCGCCTCGTTCTGCTCCTTCTGGTGGTTTGAGCATAAAGACCTCGCCACGATACTCTTGAAAAGTACGAACATCTAATAAGACACAATCATTGCGTCCTAGAGATGCTTGAACTTCTGCCTGTAGTACCCGAAAACGAGAATCAGGGGATTGAGCTTGATATTGAGTAGGTGCAAAATTTGATAATTCTGATGTAAGTGGACAACCATGAGCAACCCATTTTTGGTAACCACCATTGAGGACATACACTTTGTCATGTCCAAAGGTTTTCAAAAGCCAAAAGAGCCAAGCTCCTGTGTCAGGATAACTGCCATAAGCAATTACTGCTGTGTTACGAGAAATACCTGAACGTGATAGCAGTTTTTCAATGGCAGTTGGTTCTAGATTCATGCTAAGGTCAGGCTTGAGTAGATCGCTAAAAATATTCCAGAAAATTGCCCCAGGAAGATGAGCATCTTTGTAAGGTTCTGGACTGGTATTAACCGCGGCTGGGCGGTCGCAGCAGGCTCCGCCCTTGCAGGGCGGAGTACCTGCGACTTCAACTACTCGTACCATTGGGTCGTTGAGATGAGCGAGTAACCATTGTGTATCGACTAAAACTTCAGGGTGAGCATATTGAAACATGGTTTTTTCCTATCATTAGCATTAGTGTTAAGCTTAGAAAAACCAATTGGCTTTTGATAGTCCTCGTTCGAGTACACTTTTTGAGATTGCAACAATGACCAGTACTTTGCTGCTTTTATTTGAAGCCATCAACCAAGTCAAAGATGAACAAGATTTGCGATCGCGTGTCATCCCAAGAATTGGTGAGTATTTTGTAGCAAAGCGAGCGGGGATTTTTTTCTTTGAGCAACTGTTTTTAGCAGAGCGTAGTCTTCAAAAAACCTGGCAAATTGGGTTATCTATTGAACATAATCCAGTTGTCCGTTATCTTGTAGAACGCCATGCACCTGTTCATGAAGCCTTAGTGACATCACCTAAGATTTGGACAATGATTTGTCCTCGATTAGATCATTGGCACGTCATGGCAGGGCCGATTGTTAGTGGTGGACAATTAATCGGTGTAGTGGGTTGCACACGTGAACAGTCAATGTCTGCTTTCGATACACAAAACTTAACTGATTTAAGTGCTATCTGCTTACACTTATCAGTCTGGGTTTCAACAGTACGGTTAAAAATTCAATCGTTTAAAACAGACTGCTTAACGCCGCGCGAATGTCAAATTGCTGAATTAGTTGCATTGGGACAAACCAACGCAGAAATAGGGAAGGCACTTTGGCTCACAGAAAATTCGGTCAAGCAAGCTTTAAAACGAATGTTCCGTAAGCTTGATGTTTCATCTCGTACAGAAATGGTTGCACAACTTTCCGCGACAAAATCTCATCGGCTTAGTTGAAAATTACTAGATGCTAATGGTTTGTTAGCTGAATAATCTTTGTTTAACTTTCAACGATTAAACTCTAGCTTAACCGAGTAAAAGCAGGAGTTCATCTTAGAGACCGTTAAGGAGGATAAGTAAAAGTTTTAATGAGCTTTTGTTGCTCACTTGATCTGTGTAACCATGCAGATAGCTACCTTCCCTGACTGACAAAACTGAACTCTGTATTACAGAATGGTGAGGCTTTCACTACCTTCAGTTTCCCTAAACTAAGTTTACATTTCGTTACAATTTTAAGTAAAGGCTAGGCGAACCGTAGATTTCGCGCCTCACGGACATATCAAGCTGCGCCGTGCGACGGCGCAGTCTTGTCCTCAAAAATAGGAGGTTGTCCGATGAACGGTAATATACGTGTCGGTAATTTATTTGGGATTCCTTTCTATGTGAGTCCTTCTTGGTTTATTGTGCTAGGGATAGTCACGTTGACTTATGGGGGGCAACTCGCCTTATTTCCTCAACTTGGCGGCATCACCCCGTGGATTTTAGGCTTAGTTACTGCACTATTATTATTTGCTTCAGTGATTGCCCATGAATTGGGTCATAGCTTGGTCGCTATCTCTCAAAAAATTGGAGTCAAATCCATTACTTTGTTTATCTTTGGTGGTTTAGCCAGCTTAGAGAAAGAATCAGAAACACCATTAGAAGCGTTTTCAGTTGCTATTGCAGGCCCCCTCGTCAGCTTGCTCCTCTTTGGCCTGTTTACCATAATTGGCCTTAATGTCGCTTTGCCATTACCAATCGCTGCGATCATTTCTTTACTAGCTTCAATTAACTTAGCATTGGCTTTATTCAACTTGATTCCAGGCTTACCCTTAGATGGGGGAAATGTCCTCAAAGCTTTAGTTTGGAAGATTACAGGTAATCCCAATCAAGGGATTATTTTTGCCAGTAGAGTTGGTCAAATTTTCGGTTGGTTAGCAATTCTGATCGGAGGATTAGCGGTTGTCGGGTTAAGTCCGATTGGAAGCTTTTGGACGCTTTTGATTGGCTTTTTCTTGTTACAGAATGCGGGAAATTCGGCTCAATCTGCCCAAGTTCAAGAAATGATGAATGGATTGACGGCTGAAGATGCCGTAATTCCTAATAGTCCAATTGTTAACCAAAATCTGAACTTACGTTCTTTTGCCAATGATTATGTGATTGGACAGAATAAATGGAGTAAGTTTTTAGTCACTGACGAAGCAGGAAACTTGCAAGGTGCGATCGCTACAGATGATCTAAAAAAAGTAGCAACCTCTGATTGGACAAAAATCCTAGTTAAAGAGTTGATACAACCCAACCAAGCTTTGACAACTGTTCGCTCTAATCAAACATTATTAGAGGTGGTCAAACTGCTCGAACAGCAAAGGATTCCACAGTTAGCGGTCGTGAATGAAAATGGGGCTATTGTTGGCTTGTTAGAAAAGGCTTCGGTCATCAATTTATTGCAACAGAAAACACAATTGAAAGCTGCTTAAACTCAACTGAGCTTGAATCTGATCATTGGGGTGTCATCGACTTTAAAGTCGTGCCGCAAGCGGCACGGCTCCTGTCTTTCTTTTTCTCGCTCTTGAACATAGCTTTGCCACTGGGATAAATTAAACTGATTGGTCACTTCTGTGAAAAAATCCTTTAATTTCCCGTATTCCACCTCAATTTTCAATGTTTCTGACAGTTTTGAGTGTGCTAACAGAGCAATTTAATCAAGCATTTTCTTTGTAGACCTTTTGCCATTCAAGCTCTTTTAAAGACAAAAGAACTTTTTTGAGCGAAAGAAACGGTGTTATTCGTTCTGAATAAGCAATCGCTTTCCCACTACTATCGAAAAGTAGGAACCTGTCTTTACCGTCTCGCTCGCTCGCGGAGGTTCTTGGCTTCCACTTGAGTTTTAACAGCTGCGAAAGTCAATCGTGTTGTCAAAGCAATTCCAAAGCCCTTCTTAACAACTTAAATTTTAGTAAGGATCGAGTTTTCGCTTTAATAAAAATTCATAGAAGAAGCCGCAGATGTATATGCTTGCCTTAAAAAAGCAGGATACAACAAGCTCGGGCCTACTATCATGTTTAAAGTTAAGATGATTTAAGCAATGAGGTTCGGCAAATCGGAGTGCCAAGATGATCGATCTTTATTACTGGCCAACTCCTAATGGTCATAAAATTACAATTTTTCTTGAAGAAACGGGTTTAGACTATCGCCTTATTCCAGTCAACATCGGGACGGGAGAACAATTTCAACCCGATTTTCTCCAGATTTCGCCGAATAACCGTATACCCGCCCTAGTGGATCATCATCCAGCCGATGAGGGTGAACCGATTTCTCTTTTTGAATCAGGTGCGATCTTGCTATATCTCGCCGAAAAAACAGGTCAGTTTCTTCCTTGTGAACCACGAAACCGCAAAACTGTTTTAGAGTGGTTATTCTGGCAGGTTGGTGGACTAGGGCCAATGGCAGGACAGAATCATCACTTTGTCCAATACGCGCCCGAAAAACTTTCCTATGCGATTGACCGTTATGTGCGAGAAACCAATCGCCTTTATGGAGTCTTAAACCGACAGTTAGCAGGACGTGATTACATTGCGGGAGACTATTCAATTGCTGACATGGCTTGCTATCCCTGGATTGTTCCTTATGAGCGACAACAGCAACAACTAGAAGATTTCCCCCATCTTCAACAATGGTTTTACGCCATCCAAAGTCGCCCCGCAGTAGTTCGCGCTTACTTAAAGGGTCAACCTTTTGCTAGTCGTCCAACGGTCAATGAGGAAAGCCGTCAGATTCTTTTCGGACAAACAGCTAAAACGCTTGAAAATCTTTCTGAGCCGCTTTAAGAAATGCGATCGCTCTTTTGATGAATCCTGTAGAAATATATCTCAAGTTGCCTACCCCATTTATGATGAACAACTGGGATAGATTACTACCAGATTGGCAAGTTCCACCTCAAACCCTTGTATTGGTTTTGCTAAATGCCGATTTTCCTTTAGACGATGAAGGGAATTTTGTAGAACGAGAAAAAAATAGATTACTCAAACAATTTTTGGCATTAGGCGAATCTTTCCATCGAGCTAGTCGGCAACGGGGATTTTTCACAGAAATCATTTCACCTAAAGATGGAATGCCTCAATATTCAACCCAAGGTGACCTGATTTTCGACCTAGTCGCCACCGTTCATCACTCACTAGGGTTTGACTATTCTATAACGATAAAAGGCTGTCAAGTCCTCAAACATCCCGTGTGGCAGACAGCTATCTACCCTGGGCTTTTCTTGTCTGAGGCGACTATTGTTGAGGTTCAGTCCATTTTGACAGAATTTGTTTGAGAATAAATTGGTTCAGACTCAACATTGGAGTGATGAAAAACAACTTCGTAATGTTCAACTGTTGGGAAAGGTTCGTAGAAATGATGCAGTAGAGAACGCCAATCTTGGTACTCTGGTGATTGTCGGAAACCAACTGTGTGGTCTTCCAATTTTTGCCAGTGTACAAGTAGTGGTCAGTCAATTTAGAATTAAAGGGTAAAGCCGCTTGAGCTTAATCCGA
>ERZ1066124.343-NODE-343-length-34593-cov-22.592652_pt1 | contig 34593 bp, 33 predicted proteins | sample MGYA00382771_ERZ1066124 | MGnify/ENA primary metagenome ERZ1066124 (study PRJEB33369, sample SAMEA5778354) | biofilm metagenome | biome: Industrial cooling water; feature: Water cooling tower basin; material: Biofilm | place: United Arab Emirates | collected... | reverse complement strand
TATTGAGCGTTGGGTGAGCAATTACTGACTCACCCTATTTTTATAAAAATGTCAAAAAATGGAGAAACTTTTCTAATATAGTAAATGTCAGAGCGAGTATTCTGTTAATTATTGGCTTGACCTGGGTGAGGTAATCGAATACCCTAAATGGTCAGGCTTATTTTTTTAAGGAAAGCTATGAACAAGAAACTCATTCTCACTCTGTTATCTAGTTCGACGATTTTTACTTCATTAATGACAACGCTAATAATTGTTAACCCTGCTCACGCATCAGAACAGCAACTAGTTCACACGCAAGATAATAGAACCTGCATAACTAACCCTCACGGTCATCATAATTTTATATGTATCCGTGACTCTCAGAGAGTAGCAGACGCTCCTCCAGTAAGGTCGCAGACTATTGCAACAGGACAATCTGATGTGAATGTGCTAGCACTCAACTTTACTGATGAAGAAAGTGATGCTGCAATTCAGTTATTTGGTTGTGATTGTCCTTATTGCATAAATTCTTTGCGTCAACTAAAGGGTACTGGAAATTTGGTATATTAATATTCACAAGAATTATCTTATAAATATAAATGCTGCCTCTCACTTTTAAAGCAAGTAATTTAGGCAGCATTTATATAGAAATACTTAAATCTAAATCTCGCTACACCGATAGGAGTTGCAACATCACTACCATCGAATGAGTGTTCAGGCGCCTACAAACTCACAAACATTGCTGCTAAATGAGAATTGAACTCATTAAAGATAAAAATTAAGCTATTTTTGTGCTTCCACAAAAATTTCATCCTGATTTCATCCAGTTCTGCCATGCTAGTAGAAAGAATATACAACGCCACTCATTAACTTGATAACACTTAGGCTGCTAGGTAAATATGAGGTTAATCTATTTAACTAATATAAACGATTGATATTAATCTATGGTACGTATGCCAATTACATTAGGTTGAGGCAAGTATGAAAATATTACTGGTTGAAGACGAGCCGGACTTAGGTGCATCGATAGTACGAAAATTGCATCAGGAAAAATACATCGTTGATTGGATTCAAGATGGAGAAGAAGCTTGGTGTTGCCTAGATGCTAAATGGACTGAGTATACAGTGGCAATATTTGATTGGTTGCTACCTGGAATATCTGGTATCGAACTGTGTAAACGCTTGCGACTTCGTAGTAATTCTTTACCTGTTTTAATGTTGACAGCGAAAGATAGTATGGCTGACAAGGTAACTGGCTTAGATGCAGGCGCCGATGATTATTTAACAAAACCGTTTGGAATGGCGGAATTACTAGCAAGACTACGGGCTTTACAAAGACGTTGTCCTAGTTTTCAAGCGCAAGAGTTACAAGTTGGGAATTTAATTTTAGACTATGCGAATTATGCACTTTACTATCAAAAGGTAAATGGTGATAAGGCGACAATTAATTTAACAAAGAAAGAGTTTCACCTTCTAGAATATTTTATGAAACGTCCCAACAGTATAGTCACACGCGACCAAATCTTGAATCATATTTATAGTTTTAGCACCGAACGGGTTAGTAATGTCGTAGCTGCACAAGTTCGACTGCTACGACGCAAATTATCAGAGTACAACTGCGAGGGGCTAATCGAAACTGTTCCAAGTATGGGCTACCGTTTTAATCCTAGCAATGCAAATTAAGCTTTTCACTAAAACTCGCTGGCGCCTAGCTGCCTGGTACGCAGTGGTAATGGCTATAATTTTGGGATTATGTGGTCTTATTGTTTACCAAGTGATGATTCGTGCTTACTTAGTATCAATTGACCTGGAATTAGAATCTGTGACTGGCACATTACATAGTGTGATTGAGCCAAATTTAAGACAGCCCGGTCGTATAGAGCCTGTTTTTCAGTTGGTTTTACCTAATCTTTGTTTAGCTAACTCAGGTTGTCCTAATCAACAAATTCTCAGCCACAGTCAACTGGCTCACAATCGTCATGGAATATTCAGTGCGGTATATAAGGATAAAGAGTACTATATTCGCTTTGTTGATAATTCTTTTAAAATAATTGCTGTAGCTGGTCTGAAGCCAAACGAGCTACCATCAACTATAAGAACAGATGTATGGCAAACACTTAAAGACGCACAAGGCAACCGCTATAGCCAAAAGTCCTTAGAATTGCACATTCAAGATAACCAAACATGGGGATATATACAAGTTGGACGCAGCCTGAAAGAATTAGATAATCGTCTTTTTGCGTTAAAGCTAACCTTGGCTTTTGGGTTGCCAACTTCAATACTTTTAGTTGGTGCTTCGAGTTGGTGGTTAGCTGGGTTAGCGATGCGACCAATTGACAGGTCATATAAACAGATGCAACAGTTTACCTCTGATGCTTCCCATGAACTACGGACTCCTTTAGCTGCAATAAATGCTACCGTTGAAACTATACTTGATTTAGAACATTTATCCGAACAAGAGGCGCGTGATACCTTAATATCAATCAGGCGCCAAAACAATCGACTTGCTTGTTTAGTGCAAGATTTATTATTGTTGTCACGATTTGACCAGAAAACCCAGGTTACAGACAGACAGTCTTGTTGTCTCAACGATTTAATTATTGATTTGATGGAAGAGTTTTCAGCATTGGCAAGTAATGCTGATTTACAAATAAGCTCATCGTTAGAACATCCACAACCTTTATATGTGCTTGCAGATGAAGACCAAATTTTACGATTATTTTCTAACTTAATTGCAAATGCGATTAAGTACACCCCAGCAGGCGGTTATGTACATATAACCCTTAAACGTAGTGCCAGTGATGCAGTAATTGAAGTTAAAGATACAGGTATTGGCATTGCACCACAGGAAAAAGTGCGAATTTTTGACAGATTTTACCGTATTGATACCGCCCGTTCCCGTAGCAATGGCGGTTCCGGGTTGGGATTAGCTATAGCTAAAGCTATTGTTGAAGCGCATAAAGGAAGTATTGAAGTCCAAAGTCAACTGGGTAAAGGTAGTAATTTTATTGTACGATTACCTTCTTCAGCTACTGAGGAGCTATCGCTGTAATGCTTGCCTATACATATTTGGAAAGAAATATGAAAATATTACTTAGATGTTTTTAAGCATTAAAATATACTAGAATTTAACAATAATTTGATAAAATTATGCAATAATAACTTAATAGTATAATTTTCTATTGCAAAAGATTACTAAATATAACTTCTACCTGCGGGCAGATTAAGCTATAAATTTTTTTTATAAGCACAAATTTCATCCAAATTTCATTAATTTTTGTCAACGTAGTATTAGGGATAACCTTCTTAGTTAAGAAATCATGCTTATTTCACAACACCCTAACCAATCAACACAAAAAGATAAAAATAATATAAAAATACTATTAGCAGAAGATGACCTCGATTTTGGCGCCGCCGTCAAGCGGGCATTAAAGCAGCATAACTATTTAGTGAATTGGGTGACAGATGGAACTGAAGCTTGGACACTTCTAGAAAATCAACTTTTAGAAAATCAGCACAATCAATACACACTAGCTATTTTCGATTGGACGCTACCTGGTGTCACAGGTTTGGAGTTGTGCAAGCGGTTACGAGAAACTAATAATCGTTTGCCCGTCTTAATGCTAACCGCTAAAGATAGGATAGAAGATAAAATTATAGGTCTGGATGTAGGCGCCGATGATTATTTATTTAAGTTCTGTACTATGGCAGAACTAGTAGCACGCTTGCAGGCATTGCAGCGACGTTATGGCTTATTTCAACAGCCGCAAAAAACTGTTAGTAATTTAACTCTAAATTACAATAACACTACAGTTATTAGTCATGACTGTGCTTTTGAAAAACAAGAGATTCCTCTAACGAACAAAGAATTTTACGTACTGGAATATTTGATGAACCATCCTAATCAGATTGTTACTGGCGATGAAATTCGTGCCCAGTTACAGAAGATGAACTCAGAGAGTTGTAGTTGTGTAGTGGCAACTCAGGTACGCGCGCTGCGGCAAAAATTAACTAATTGTGGTTGTAGTAACCCAATTGAAACTCTACAAGGCTCTCGCTATCGTTTTAATCTTATATAACAACTGAAGTGTATGTTGATAATCATAAGCAGCCTAGTTTGTCGGGTACATACCTGGGTGAGAAAAAAGATAATTCACAGCAGGAAAATTAGTTATTAGCTACTTTTAGGATAACGTGGCACTAAAATTCGCACATCGGGGTCTGGCAATCCAATACCAGCTTGTTTCAAAGCGGCAACTATCGCTTGTCTTACCGCTGATGTTGTAGCTACAAAGTCAGAGCGTCGCGAGTCAGTCCAAAAGCGGACTTCCACTACAACATCATCTTGTCCTAAGTCTTGTATCCGCACAGAAACTTCAGGTTCAGAGAGTACTCCTTCGGTTGTTTTTACTGCATTTTTTAATACATTAACTACTTGCTCAAGGTCACTATCATAACCCATAAATAACTTGGCGCCACTACGACGAATAGGCGCCGCTGTGTTGTTAATAATTCGAGAGGTAAAAACTTCACCATTAGGGATAAGTACCACGCGACCGTCGTATGTACGAAGTTGAGTTGCCCGTAATTCTATACGCTCAACGTTTCCTTCAGTTTCCCCAATAATAATTTGGTCGCCTAATTCAAAGGGACGCAGGATGAGAATTAATATCCCACTGATAAAATTGGAGAGGATATCTTTGAGCGCGAATCCTAGAGCAAGGCTAGTTAATCCCAATCCTGTGGCTACAGTTTGGGGATCAAAACCAAAAGCATCTAGGGCAACAATAAAACCCAATATCCAAACAGCGTAGTATGCTACCTGCTTAATCAAGTTTTCGACTGTTAAATCTTCGATAATGTGGCGAAAAATTATTCGCATTAACCACCGTACAAATGATGCTATCGCCCAGAACAAACCAATAACTAAAAGGGCAGCGAGCGCGCGCGGAATAATTGTGATAGCGGATTCTATTAGTCTCCCAAAAGCAGTCTCTATCGATGCCTGTACTGATGCCACAAATCGACTCCAAGGTGAGAGGCGCCGTTGACTAGCTCGTTTCAAAGTCGCGTCGATTGCCTGTGACCATTGAACAGCTAGTGCATCAACGGTTGTTAAATTATCTTGAGCATCTGCTGTGGATATAGTAACTACTGGCACTCCTGCACTAGTAATAATACGTTCTTGATTATTTTTTGAAGTTTCAATACGAGGCGTAGAAATTGCCGTTGGATTTTCTAGTAATCGGTTTAGGCGCCGCTCAATTTGCCTTGCTCGGTCTGATGCATTCGTGTTATCTATTGCGCTGACACGAAACACTGCACGACCATCCAAACGCACTGTTACCCGTTCATCTTGTGCTGCAACAGAATCAGGGCTAATTATGTTTATAACAATTAAAAGCATAAGTAACAGCAGCCAAGTCACGCTGGAACGTGCCAGTTTATTTGAGCGAATCATATTTGCTGTTCTAGTTATCTGCCTCACACTTGTACTACCCCACTAATGCCTGTGTTACAAACCAAAATAGTTAAATTTGCCTAATTTGGCGTTTAGTTTAGTTTATAGTTTATTGTTCTTGCTCAGACAATAGAGTAATGAGCTACGGATGTCTATATACTGGAGAAAGAAAAATTAAATTTAAAAAATTAAATATTTTAGTTCTCAAGCAGGATGAATACAGCCTTGATAGTTTAGTAAGTTACCAAAACAGAACAGCATACAGCAGCCTAAAGGATAGTAATACCGTGATAGGACAATGGATAGGCTTAATTGTTTTTGTTATTTCTCTTTACATTTTGTGGCAAATCCGACAGGTTCTTTTACTGATATTTGCGGCTGTAGTATTAGCAACTACGTTAAATAGACTTGCACGGTTTATTCAAAGATTTGGTATTAAACGAGGTATTGCAATTGCTGTGTCAATTGGTTTTTTAATTATTATGTCAGTAGGCTTTTTCGCTGTTATCGTACCGCCTTTTATTAAACAGTTACAAGAATTGGTTGACCTTGTACCAACCAGCTTAGGACGGCTACGCAATTGGACAGACTGGTTACAAAATCTGTTACCAGAGCAAGTATTAGAAGATATTCGTAGTTTAAAAGGGTTTACCCAGCAACTACAATCAATAGCATCTCGCTTATTTGGGAACTTTTTGACTCTATTTTCCAACTCGCTTGGGGTAGTTCTCAACTTATTGTTGATGCTATCTTTAACAATTATGTTATTGGTTGATCCTAGCCGCTATCACCGAGGATTTGTACTGCTAATTCCTGCTTTTTACCGCCAGCGGATGAATGATATTCTTCAAAAATGTGAAGTTGCTCTAGGTGGCTGGGCTACGGGCATTCTTTTCAATATAGCTGTAATTACTATTTTCAGTGGCATTGGTCTATGGATTTTGCAAGTACCCCTAGCTTTGGCTAATGCTATTCTAGCTGGTGTACTAACATTTATTCCTAACCTGGGTCCAACTTTAAGTGTTATACCACCAATGGCATTAGCTCTACTGGACGCACCTTGGAAAGCTGTAGCTGTGCTTGTACTGTATATTGCTATTCAGCAGATCGAGAGCAATATTCTCACACCGTTGGTTATGGAAAAACAAGTATCTCTGGCGCCCGCAGTTACTTTAGCATCACAAGTAATTTTTGCTAGCTTTTTTGGTTTCTTGGGTTTATTTTTGGCTCTACCGTTGGTAGTTGTCACCCAGGTGTGGGTAAAAGAAATCTTGGTCAAGGATGTACTTAATAAATGGGAGTGAGAAAAGTAGAGATATGACATAAATCTTTCCGAGTTCTTTACAATTAATATCTATATTGAGATTGTAAATATAGATTTGCTATATAAACACAAAAATCATTCTCATTAATTTTTGATTAAATATTACTCTATAGTATTCTAATTAGGAATTATTTACAATAGTTAGATGTCAACCAAAGATTAAGTTTCTTTACATTATTAGTATAGGAGCAAATTTCATCCTGATTTCATTTTGATATGAAAAACTAAATAAAGTAGTATTTAATCTCACTTTAAAGAGCGGATAGCACAAAATAGATATGATGAAACGTTTAATCTTTACCATTCCTGTGGCTGCAATTGTTTTACTAACCTTGGTCGGCTGTAACAATGCTCAACAACCCACTAGCCAGAACCCTACCGTTACGGAAACGACAGGAACCACTTCTGCACAGGGAGGTTTTGATGCTTTGGCTAATGTAATTTCAAATACAAAAGCCGCAGTTGAAACTGGAGATTTTAATCAAGCGACACAAGAATTCGACAAGTTTGAAAGCGCCTGGGTCAAAGTTGAGGATGGTGTAAAAACTAAATCGTCCCAAACTTATGGAGTAATAGAGGATGCTGCAACCCAGGTTAAGAGTGCGCTCAAAGCAAAAGATAAAGCAAAGGCGCAAGAAGGGCTGAATATACTGAATACAAATATTACTGCGGTTTCAAAGAGCTAAAATCAAGAGCTATGACTATGATACGTTCATTTCGCAAGTACCATCGTACTTTAGCAGTTATTCTGGCTTTACCGCTTTTAATAACATTAACTACAGGTATAGCAGCAACACTCGTGGGTGAATGGTCTGCTAATATTGGAATTCCGCGCAGTGTACTACTTTCTATACATCGTGGTGAAATTTTTGGTTTACAAGGAATTTACCCTATTCTAAATGGACTAGGATTGTTAGGGCTGTTAGTAACTGGGTTAAGTATGACTAGTTTATTTCGCAAAAGCACATCGAAGTCTAAGCAGAACTAGCCGATAAGACTAAATACAAGTGAAATAAGGATATACAACCATGCAAAACTTAGATTTAGCAGTTATTAAAGGCGATAATCAAGAAAAACTTGTTTCCACAGTAGATATGGTACGACTTTATCTACACGAGATTGGTCGTATCCCTTTATTAACAAGAGAACAAGAAATTTTTTATGCTCAACAAGTTCAACAGATGATGATTTTGCTAGAAGCCAAAGAAAAGCTGGAGCATGAATTAAAGTACAAACCAACTATGGAAGTATGGGCATTAAGAGTGCAGTTGAGTCAAGAAACACTACTACAACAGTTGAATCAAGGACATCTTGCCAAGCAGAAGATGATTCAAGCTAATTTAAAATTGGTGGTCTCTATCGCTAAAAAATACCAAAAACGCAATGTTGAATTATTAGATTTAATTCAGGAAGGAACATTAGGATTGGAGCGTGGGGTAGAAAAATTCGATCCAACTCTTGGATATAAGTTCTCGACCTATGCTTATTGGTGGATTCGTCAAGCTATTACACGTGCGATTGCTCATCAAGCGCGAACTATTCGTTTGCCTATCCACATGACTGAAAAGTTGAATAAAATTAAGCGTATTCAGCGAGAATTATCACAAGAGTTAGGGCATACTCCAAACGTGGCAGAAATAGCTCAAGCATTATCTTTAGACCCTCAACAAATTCGAGAGTGTTTGCAGTTTGCATATAAACCAATTTCTCTAGATATACGAATTGGGTCGGAAAAAGACACTGCATTACGAGATATGCTAGAAGATGAAGCGCCTCTTCCAGAATTTTACACAGACCGAGAGTTCTTGCGTAATGACATTAATGAATTGTTGTTAAAGCTAACTCCTCAACAACGAGAAGCATTAAGCTTACGATTCGGTTTAGTCGATGGAAATGAGCTTAGTTTAGCACAGGTGGGTCAACGTATGGGTGTTAGTAGAGAACGTGTACGACAGTTAGAGCAGCAAGCTATTATTGCTTTAAAAAAACATCAAGATAAAATACGCAGTTATTTACATAGTTAACCTTAAAAATAAAGGAATAGTTGTCAATGCTATAGAAGAATTGAATTATGAATTATCTTTCCAACTTCTTGACTATTATTCAATAAGTTGTTAATCGTAGCTGGCTTTAACAATATCAACTATGCTCAGAAATATCTCCCGTTTTTGGTTGCGCTATATACATCCTCGTTTAATTACTTTAATCGCTACTCTTGGTACATTTGGGCTTGCTATTTGTCTTGTCATTTTATTTATTGTAGCCAAGCTAGCGGAAGAAGTTTTAGAAAAAGAGGCTTTTGCATTTGATACAAGTTTTTTACTATGGCTGCATCAATATAATAATTTTAGTCTCGATAAATTGATGTTATTTATAACTAATCTTGGTAATCCAACTACAGTAGTAATAGTTGCCTTTATGACTTTAGCTATTCTATGGTGGCGCCGTTACCGATTAGAAATAATGGTATTTACACTTACTTGTTTAGGTGGAGTAATTTTAAATACAGGATTAAAGTTATTTTTTTCAAAACCTCGTCCGCAGCTTTGGAATCAACTGATTACAGAGAAATCTTTTAGCTTCCCTAGCGGTCATGCAATAGGTTCAATGGTGCTATATGGTTTTGTTGCTCATTTATTAGCTTTCTACTATCCTAAATTTTCTACACTAATTTATACTTTAGCTGTAATTTTAATTGGAGCGATTGGTTTTAGTCGCTTATATCTGGGAGTTCACTGGCCCACGGATGTTATAGCAGGCTATGGAGTTGGATTTTTATGGTTGACTATATGTATTACAATGCTGAAATTACAACGTATGAGACAAGCAAGTCTGTAATTCGTCAAACTGCGAATAAAGCTTAAAGGATATCTAACGGTGTAAATCTATGAGAATCTTAATAGTTGAAGATGATGACCGGATTAGTCAACCCTTAGCCGAAGATTTGAAACATCAAAATCATGCTGTTGATATAGCTCGTGATGGTATTGAAGGTTGGGAATATGCACAAGCAGCTAATTATGATTTAATTTTACTCGATTTAATGCTCCCGAAACTTGATGGAATTGCTTTATGCAAGCGGCTAAGAGAAATTAAATGTAATGCTTATATTTTAATGCTGACCGCGCGCGATACAACCGCAGATAAAGTCATTGGACTCGATGCAGGTGCTGATGATTATTTAGTTAAACCCTTTGAACTAGAAGAGTTAGAAGCACGAATTAGAGCTTTATCTAGAAGAAGTCAAGAAATAAGACAGGCAACTTTAACTCATGGCGATTTACAGTTAGACCCTAGTAGTTGTAATGTTACTTATGCAGGTAAGGCAATATATTTAACTCATCGAGAGTATATGATATTAGAATGCTTTCTACGAAATCCTACTCAAGTTTTAACTCGCGCGGCAATATTAGATAAATTGTGGGAGTTTGACAAATTATCTGGCGAAGAAACTGTTAAAACTCATTTGACGAATTTAAGAAAAAAATTAAAAGCGGCAGGAAGTCCGGATAATTTTATAGAAACTGTTTATGGCGTCGGTTATCGCTTATCTTCAAAATAAATAGATATTATAATTTATATTATATTATGTTATGTTTCAAAAAATTAGACACCGTTTACTGTTATCTTACCTACTAGTACTAGCGGCTATTTTGGGAGGATTTGCAATTGCAGTGCGAATTGTTTTTGTTCATAGCCTCTTTGAAAAGCGAACAGAAAAACTAACTGAAATAGCACAATTTGCAGCAGCAAATACAGAATTTGAAAATGGTCGCATCAAAATTGAAAATGACCTGCCTAAAGATAATTTTTTTCAAAATCATCAAGAATTGCATTGGTTTGATAAAAACGGTGTTTTAGTTGGAAGAGAGGGAGAACCACTTTCAATTCTACCTGTTTCAAGAACAAAGAGAGTAGAAACTTTGCAAATTAGTAAAAATCGAGTTCAGTCAGTAACTTTACCAATTATTGGTAGCGATGATAAGAAATTTATCGGATATGTGAGGGCGAGCCAATCTTTAGAAGAATTTGATGAAACATTAAAAAAACTTGATTGGGGTTTGAGTGGTGGAATTATTATAGCTTTGGCGATTAGTAGTGTAGGTGGAGTTTGGTTAACTCATCAAGCAATGCAACCTATTGAGGAAAGTTTTGAGCGGTTAAAACAGTTTACTGCTGATGCTTCTCATGAACTTCGCAGTCCTTTAATGGCGATTAAAAGTAATACAGCAGTAGCACTAAAATATCCTGAAGGAATGCGAGAAAAGGATTCAGAAAAATTTCAAGCAATTATCAGCGCAACTAATCAAATGACTTACCTCACAGAAGACTTACTATTTTTAGCTCGTAACGATAAGGCGCCGACTCGAAGCAAAGAAACTATTAATTTAAACACTATTCTTACTAACTTAGTGCAGTTGTATAAACCACAAGCAGAAGTAAAAAAAATTACTCTAAAATATCAATTACATGATAATCTCTATGTATTAGGAGATTTAACTCAAATAACACGATTATTTACAAATTTGATTCAAAATGCTATACACTATACATCAAATGAAGGAATAATTGAAATTAGAAGCAATTTTACTGCTTCTAATATAAATATTAATATCAAAGATACAGGTATTGGAATAGCCCAAGAACATTTAGAGAAAATTTTTGAACGGTTTTGGCGAGCAGATAAATCGCGTTCTTATGATGGTGGTTCTGGTCTGGGTTTAGCCATTGCTCAAACTATTGTAAAAAATCATGGAGGGTCAATTTTTGTTACAAGTCAAGTCGGAGTTGGAAGTTGCTTTACTGTAAGTTTACCTTGTGCATTTGCTCAATTAATGCTTAGAGAAGTGGTGAATTAAATACCAGAAGATTGCAATATTTACTATAAAAGTTAAAGATGTGCATTCATGAGATAGTATTTTTATCAATGCTCGACTTCTTGACTTACTTCCTGCTGTACTACAACATCTGGTAAAGATTGTTGGCGCCAGTAAAGCAAATATAATCCAAACAAACCCAAAGCTATACCAACCAAACTAACAATTTGAGCAATTCGTAGCGGTCCAATCCATAAACTATCAGTACGTAAACCTTCAATCCAGAACCGACCTAAACCATAACCAACCCAGTATACTAAAAAAATAGTTCCTAATTTTAACTGTGGTTTTACCTTAATCACCTGGAAAAACAAAGCCAACAGTAATCCAAGCACCATCAAATTCCATAACGATTCATAAAGAAAAGTAGGATGAAAATAGGCGAATTGCTCATAACCGGGTGGACGACGTTCCAGAGGGATAAAAAGCTTCCACGGTAAATTAGTGGGACTACCAAACGCCTCTGAGTTGAAAAAGTTACCCCAACGCCCAATTGCTTGTCCTAAAATTAACGAGGGAGCAACTATATCTGCCAGTTGCCAAAAAGAAACTCGTTTGATTTTCGCAAAAATTACCCCTGCAACTAATCCTCCTAAGATTGCTCCGTGAATTGCAATTCCACCTTTCCAAATCTGGAATATTAGTAGAGGATTTTGAGCATACTGGCGCCATTCAAATAGCACGTAGTAAAGACGGGCACAAGGAATTGCTGCAATAACGAGCCAAATTACCAAAGATTCTATTAATTCTGGCTTAACACCACGGGAGCGCGCGAGATAGCGAGACAAGCTTATACCAATTAAAACAGCCAATGCCATCAATAAACCATACCACCGGATTACAAACGGTCCTAGTTGCAAAGCTGTAGAACCTGGGGAAGTAAATTGAAAGACAAACAAATCGTGGATAATCATAATTATACGAGTAGGTAATTTAAGGCTTAATCACAGGATAACCAATCAGGATGATTAAACATAAACCATATTCCTATAGAGAGATTGACAAATCACTCTTCCTTTCGGCATAGCTAAGTTCAGAACCTCCAAGTTTCTTGTTCTTTTCCCGAAGAATCTACAACTCTTACTAACTTATCGATACGCCAATAATTTTTATTTACATCATCTGGTTGAGAACCAGTCCAGTCAGCATATATTGTCCCTTCATGTTTTCCAACGTTAAATAACCTATCAAAGAAGTTGTCTTTATCACTATTATTGTCGTACCAGTTATTTTCACGGTTTGGCAAGTTAAGTTCTGGTAAAGTTAAAAAACTTCTAGACAGAGCATCTGTGAAAACATCAACAACGCCGCCGTGTGCATCTATATCGTTGAGCGACCTTCTATTATTGCTATCAAATTTTACTAAGAAAGAATCATGTGCAGTCGCAGCTTTATCATTATCTCCAAGCAAACCTTTATCGCTATCTGTAACAACAAGCGCTAATGATTTAGTACTTACATCACGAAAATTACTTGGATTTTGTTTGTTCGGTGTATTTATATCAGTGTCATATCCAATACCTCCATCTGCTGGAAAAGCCGGATCTAAAGCTACAAGATTCTTGACTTTCCCAAATAGGCGTGCAGTTTCAGAGCTAACGTAAGCTCCCAAGCTATGACCGATTAGGCTCAGTTGATTGAAATTGATACCTAGTTTATCCAAACGTTCTTCGAGCCAATTTGCAACTGGTGTAATCCATTTTGCAGTCTCGTAAGGAACAAAACCCCCGATATCCAAAACTGGTGGTTTATCTAATTCTGCTTGGGCAATGCTGCTCCAATCTAAGGCTAGAACTTGAGGGTTAAATTGACTAGCAACATTTGCTAAATCTTGAATAATACGAGTTTCATCGCTATTTTGCCAACCATGAATTACAACAACCGTATCTTTATTTGGTTCAATGCCTTGATATGTGCCGTTACTTTCAGTTCTACCATTTGTATCGTAACGCCAGAGATTAACATCTTCACTTTCCGGACGAACCTTTCCAGAAAGATTTACTTGAGTAAGTGCCAAGCTGTAATTTGTACTAGCACCAGCGCTAGGATAAACTCGCAAATAGTAATCACCAGATTCTAATATACGAATCAAAGAATCTGCTGATGTAGCACCGGGAGTAGAACGGGCAATAAACTCACCATTACGACCTAGTATTTCAAAGTCCACATCTGTACTTAAACCATTTAGTGCTAGGTTAATATTGCTTCGAGTATTTATATTAAAGCGGAAATAGTCATTTAAGTCTTCATCGTAGCCAATCGAATCTGAAATAGTCAGTATTTTATCATTAAAAGTTCCCCAATCTACTGCACTATCCAATGCGCCATTTGGATCGATAGGTGCTGGTATTAAGGTTGGAGTTGATGTTGGTAGTGGTACTGGGTCTAGCTGTGGCATCCACTCTGATATATTTATACCAACATCCGCAGAGCGCCAATCACGGTTTATGTTAATTAAAGTATTCAAGGAAGGTGCCGAACCGGAAGCCCCGGACATGTAAAAAACGAAGTCGTTGAAATCGTTGTCGCTTGTCCCATCTTGCCGCAAATCTTCCATTGCAAAAATGCGACCACCATTTATATCTTTAAGTTGCCCAAAATGGGAAGAGAAGAGGGGATTATTTGGTGCTAAAGAAAAAAGAGGCTGTTTATCAGCTTCAAAATTAGGGTTATTTAATAATTCCTGCACCTTACCATTGGGAATTTGCAGCAATCCAAACTGGTCGCTTGCACGCATTACAAAATTCTTGGCTCCCCGATATTCACCAAAATTATAGTTTTCATCCCAATTCAAATTTCCGCTAAAACGCGCCGCCTCGTCCGAATCAGAAATTACTACATGACCCAATACCGAATTCGAGAGCGCTCGCGCTACCGCTTCTTGAATAAAGTCAGTGGAGCCAAGCTGGTATTGCCCCATACCTTCCAAACTAAAGATGGCTAATTCTCCTTCGTAAGCACCACCATCAAACAGGTAATCAAAACTTACCTTACCAGTGCTACCTACCGTGTACCATCCAGAACTAAATGGAAGATTGTTTTGAGTGCTATTTACTCTGAATGGAGTTTCTAAATTTACATTTTCTATTACAGGAGAACTACTGGAGCCTAAAAAGTAATTATTGGTGTTGAAAGCATTTGAGTAGTCTGTGGAACCTTGGAGGCTAGGACTTAGAGTGCTTGTTATATCTACACTGCCATAGTTACTAGCGTTACGGGACAAATCGGAAGAATTACCTGCTAAATTAAATGTCATCGTAGTAATTTTCTACGTATAAATGTCTTATTCGTAACGTTAATACAATTCGTATACATAAAAAATGCTCCTTAAGGAAGAAATAGTCATGGTAGCTTTTTAAGCTTATGACTTTCATGCTTGTGGGATTGCTGATAATAATACCAGCAATCTAGACTTAATTACTTACTACTCAAAAGCAAAGCAAATGGCTATGCTTAGATAATTTTACTTGCCATTCTCATTTGTTTCACTTCCGCCATCATTACTTTGAGGAACTTGAATACTGCTCTTTGGTAGAGAAGCTTCGTTACTTTCGTTCTCTTGGTTAGGGTTTTCAGTGTAAAGCACCTTGCCATTACCTGCGTCTACTTTTACTTCTTGGTTGCCAATTACTACAGCATAGATCAAACTACCGTTTTCATCTTCTAGTTTTACGCTGCTAGCAGTGCCACCGACAGAGGTTTCAGCCGCTTGTTTAGCTTTGGTTGCAGAGATTTTTGCGTCATATTGTAGTTTTGCATTTTCTTGCTGTTCTTCTGCATCATCATTGGTTTCACCATCACCATCGCTTTTTTCAGCCTGGTTGCCAATTTGATTTTGCGTCATCATTTGCATTGAAGGATTCTGCAAGGGAGAAGCGTATACAGTTTTAACGACTGTAGCAAAGCCTAAAATACCCATCAATGCAGCAGTAAGAGCGATTGTTTTTGAAGTTTTCATTGTTAATCCGTCAAAATTGTGAGTGTTGAGCAATCTGAATAAGAGTGAAGTTCATTCGCCTTTGTTCAGTTGCTATGTTTTTACTGTAGTTAGAGAAAGTCAAGAAGTTGAAAAGACTAATAGTTTCTAATTAAACTGATGAGCCGATAATTTTTTTTTAGCAATGCTTTAAAAATTTCATCCGAATTTCATCTGAGTCTGTCATCCTAGAGAATACAGTTTGCAAGTGAGGAGTAAACGAGTGCTATCGCTAAAATATATTGGTGTAATCCTAGCTAGTACTGGATTACTGTTACTAGGTGCTTGCAGTGGTGGTCAGGAAACCGCTTCCACTGAGAAAACTAGCGCAGCTTCACCAGTAGCTGCTGCGAATACAACGCAAGCAGCAACAACCGAGGCTGCAAAATCAGGTGATTCTTCCAAAGAACATAAGCATGATGGTAGTGATGACCATTCTCACGACCACAAAGAAGGAAAAGAACATTCTCATGGTGGTCAAGTCGTTGAGTCAGGGCAATACCATTTAGAATTAGCAACTAAAAAAGAATCAGATGGCATTCACATGGATTTCTTCCTTGAAAAAGGAAAAAAACATGAATCTGTAACCAATGCCAAAGTAAGTGCTGATGTACAGTTACCTGATGGCACTCAAAAAACAATAGACTTAAAATATAAGCCTGACGGTAAACATTATTTTGCTTTACTACCAGGAGGTGCTGCTGGTCAATATCAAGTCAGAATAAATGTAGATGCTGGTGGTGAAAAAGTAAACGGTCGGTTTACAGTTGCTCCTTAACTTTTATGGCTCATTCGCATAATCAAGGTCATCACCACGGTTCCACAAATTACAATCGCGCGTTTGTTGTTAGTGTCGCTCTCAACACAGGGTTTGTAATCATTGAAGCAGTTTACGGAATTATTGCAAATTCTCTCGCCCTTCTTGCAGATGCGGGTCATAATTTGAGTGATGTCCTGGGTTTGCTGCTAGCTTGGGGCGCCAGTATTCTAGTGCGTCGTCGTCCAACACCGCGACGCACTTACGGGTTGCGTCGCTCCTCAATTTTAGCAGCACTATTAAACGCGGTATTTCTTCTTGTTGTATCTGGTGGTATTGGTTGGGAAGCTGTTCAAAGGTTTCGAGAACCTACTCCCGTTACTGGCGCCACAGTTATAGTAGTTGCAGCAATTGGTATCGCTATTAATACACTCAGCGCTTTAATGTTTCTTTCTGGACGAAATAGTGATTTGAATATTAGAGGCGCCTTTTTGCATTTAGTTGCTGATGCTGTAGTATCTCTAGGAGTTGTATTGGCGGGTATTGCCATTATTACTACTGGTTGGTTGTGGTTTGACCCAGCAGTAAGCTTAATTGTTACTGTTGTAATTGTTGCTGGCACTTGGCAACTGCTACAAGAATCTTTAAATTTGATTACGGACGCAGTACCAGTAGGCATTGAGCCATTAGCTGTGCGTACCTATTTAGCTGAAATTACAGGTGTAAGCAATGTTCACGACTTACACATTTGGGCTATGAGTACCACAGAAACAGCCCTTACCGTTCACCTTGTAATGCCTAGCGGGTATCCAGGCGATGCTTTTTTATCACGAGTAGTTAAAGAACTTCACGATAATTTTGGCATCGAACATCCAACCATTCAAGTAGAGACTGGAGATTCAAGCTATTCATGTCCTTTTGCATCGGAAAACTCAGTTTAAGCTTTGACTTAATTACTTCAAACACACAAAATACTATTGGGTTTATTTTATTTAGGTTAAGCGCATTTTTACCTATACATATTGCAGCATGGATAAGTTATTTTAATTTTTGTGAACTAGCCAAAATTTCATCCTAATTTCATCGTTATCTGTCACACTTGCTAATTAAAGGTTCACAAATACAAAAGTGAATATTGTAGCAAATTGATATAGATTGTCATCTGTAAACTCCCTAAAAATTAATATGAAAAAATCATTGATTTCTGCCGCTGTTGTATTTGCTATCTCCACTACGCTTATAATTACCTCTAAACCTGCTAGTGCGGATGGTGATAACGGTACGCTTCCTCATGTTGATGGTAATTATCACTTCCCCCAAACAAAATGGGGCAATGTCAGACATACCTTAAGGGTACATATTCCTAAAAATAGTCAAAGTATATCTCAAATTAGTATCGCAGTGCCAGAAACTGTTAATTGGAGTAACAAGGTTAATGATATTGGCGTTACTCAAAATAATGGGCAAAAGGTAAATGCAAATATTTCTCTAAATAAAAAGACTATAATACTAGCATTTAACGAACCAGTATCTCCTAACAGCAAGTTAGAAATTGATATCAAAAATGTTAGACAGCCTCTTCGCGGCAATGGTCCTATTTACCGTTTATTTGCTAAATCTGTTAATAGTAGTGTAGATATGCCAATGGGTATGGCAAGGTTTCGCGTTAATGGTAATTAAAATAATTACTATTAGATAACTAACCTATCCCTTACATCTTTTATTAAGTTTAGGAGTGATAAGGTATTTTTATGTTTGGGAGAAATTATCTACCCACTTACTGCGAAATTAGTTAATTTCTTAACTGATTATAACTTCATTATTATCTCTTTATTCGGCTTAATTTCATAGAAAATTAGTATGAGTAGTTATCTGTAAAGTACATATTAACTACTGCATAGGCAGTAGTTAATAATTAGTTAATTAGTGAATATTAGTCATTTATGATGCCATTGCCATAGCCATCTGACGGCAGGAATCAGCGCAACGACGGCAAGCTTGGGCACAGCGTTTACAATGGTCGCTGTTATGTTTTTCACATTCAACTGCACAGCGTTCGCAAGCTTCGGCACAGACACTACACATTTGAGCATGGAGTGCTGAATTACGAGACATGAAACGAGCGCACAAATCACAAGTATCAGCGCAATCCCGACATAGCTTAATACATTGAGCCATCATTTGTACCATGTCGCTACTTAAGCAGGCATCGGCACACATTTCGCAATCACGTAAACAATCAAGACAATTCTGAATGCAAGTTTCAAGTTGGGACTGGTGACTTTTAGTTGTAGTCATGATGCGACTCCTAAAATAGTAAGTTTTAAATGAGCCAGCATTTCTGCTGCTTTGATAACACCTTAATAAACTATAAAAACCGTTACGTCTACCTAATGACATAGTTAAAAAGTACTACTAATTATGGACATAAATTTCATACTAATTTCATTTTTATATGCATTGTTTATTTAATAGCTAATGTTTTAGATATTTCATTTTGATTTCATTTTCATGTGAAAATATTTATATATGAGTAACCCTGATATTATTAGAAACAGGGTGATGAAATATTATGACCTTTGATTACGACTTATTTGTAATTGGCGCCGGGTCTGGAGGCGTTTCTGCTGCTAGACTTGTAGCTACTCATGGCGTAAAGGTGGCAATTGCAGAACGAGACAAGGTAGGTGGCACCTGTGTGATTCATGGTTGTATCCCAAAAAAGCTGATGGTCTATGCTGCTAGTTTTTCTTACGTTTTTGAAGATACTGACGAATGTGGCTGGGGCAAAGTTCAACGTCGCGTTAGTTGGCAGCAATTTATGCCAATTCAGCACCTTAACGAAGCAGGGGTTGAATTGACACTAGAGCTACCATCTACAACTTCACCATCGATAGGAACTTGTTCCCCAGGACGAATCAAAATTTGATCTCCCTCGGTTAATGCGCTGACAGGCACATCTTCCACATGCCCATTTACTTGTTTATGAGCGACAGAAGGCACTAAATTTGCCAGATGTTCTAAAGCGCGACTGGCTCCCTGAACAGAAGCCATTTCAATCCAGTGACCAAGCAGCATGATATCGACCAAGGTTGCCAGTTCCCAATAGAAAGAATCTCCTGGTAATCCAAAAGACACTGCCACACTGTAAATATACGCTACGGTGATTGCTAAAGCAACCAGAGTCATCATGCCAATTTTACTGCTCAGTTCATACCAAGCTCCTCGCAGAAAAACCCAGCCACCATAAAAATAAATAATAGTGGAGAGAATGGGAGTAAACCAATTTACACCCGGAAACTGGATAGCTTGATAATTAAACCAATGCTGAAACATTGGCGAAAAATAGAGAACAGGCAGCGTTAGCACCAGACAAATAAAGAAGCGTCGTTTGAAAATATCTGGGCTGTGTCCAGCATGTTTATCGTGACCGCTGTGTTGATCGTGACCCTTGTATTTACCATGACCACCCTGGCTGCCATGCGGGTCAGGGTCAGGAAGATTCCTTTCAAGTTGCTTTTCGTGTTCATAGTGCCCAACGTATCCCGGATCGGGTTGGTTTTGCTCATGATGACGGTGATCGTGCTTCATAAATGAATCTTCCTGATTTATTGAGTTACCCTGACTAGTAGATTTATAGGTGACCGATTACAAAGACTAAAATATTACTTTACAAACCAAACTCTAACTTGAGTTTGCTAACCCAGTCTTTGATTCTTTTATCGGTTAAATCAGATTGGTTATCTTCGTCAAGTGCTAAACCGACAAATTTACCGTCGCGCATACCTTTTGACTCATTAAACTCATAACCATCTGTAGGCCAATAGCCAACCGTCTCACCACCCCGCTCTGAGATTCTTGCTTCTAAAATTCCCATCGCATCTTGGAAACTATCAGGATAACCAACTTGGTCACCTGCTCCAAAATAAGCTACTTTTTTACCGCTAAAGTTTACATTCTCTAGCTCGTCGTAAAAATCTTCCCAATCACTTTGTAATTCACCTATATTCCATGTAGGGCAACCAATGATTATATAACTATATTCGTTAAAATCACTTGGTTCAGTTTGAGAAATATCATACAAACTTACTACTTCTTCTCCACCAAACTCTTTCTGAATTATTTCAGCTTCTGTTTGAGTATTGCCTGTTTGAGTACCGAAAAATAAAGCAATTTTAGCCATTTTTTACTCCTTACATATTAGGTGTCATTGGTGACATCTCATTTTGGTCATAGACTGACGTAAGTTTCACATTATCAATTGCAAAAGCTGAATCATAAATGGGGTCTCCTACATTTACCACTCCTAAACCTAAAGTATAAGTACCAGTGACAGGAATTTCGATAGATAAAGTTTTGAAACCTGTTTCATCTGAGAAAGGTGTTAAAGATGTTTTAAATGATGAAGAAGTATCAGCCGCATTGTATGGTAAAGAATTAAGAGTTATAAAGCCAAAGTCTTTATTGCTACCAACAAGAGTTGAATCCTTCTCGTCGGTCATAAAATTCCAATCAAAACTTAAAACATCTCCAGCTTTAGCTGTAAATGATGTCTTGATTGCAGAGCCTTCATCAATATTTCCCTTTCCTAAAGATTTCAAACTTCCATATGGTAAGTTTAAAAATGATTCAATATCGTAACCAGGAACCGTATCAAATTGGGTTGATAATGCAGCATAATACTTCCCTTCGGATGGTTCACTACTAAAGTCTGAGGTTTCAAGCATAGCCTTTCCGGTTGTTGACCATCCAGTAAAATCGCCGTTTTCAAAACCACCGTTGCTAATTTGTCCATCATTATCATTGTAACTATTTGTATAATTTGTAGCGCCAGGAATTGCCATACCCATCATACTGTTATCGCTTGTTATGCCGTATCGCTCGCTCAACCATGTTTGCATCTGGTCAATTTCACTACTTTGGGCTTCAGCAATATTTTGGCATAAATCAGATAACTCAGTATGTCCAGCACGACTTACACAAGGAACAGCATCACTCAGCATTGACTTGTGATGGTTTGTCATTTCCTGCATAAAATGGATTTCAAAATCGGCGCCGTTCAAATTTGTCATTCGATCTAGCATTCGCTGATCACCTGGTGCCATTTCAGGTTCATAACTTAAGCCATACCAGTCTTTTAGCCAGGACTGCATCGTTTCAATTTCCTGGTTTTGAGTGGTAATAATATTTTGGCTCAGGTCGCGCAAGTCCGGATTAATTGCTTTCTCCACACTCAACCTAGCCATATCCACAGCCATCATGTGGTGTCCTATCGTTTCTTGCAGAAAACGCACATCAAAGCGCGCGGAGGGTTGATTTGGAGTCAGTGTAAAACTTGGAAGTGATGACCTTGTATTATAGTTAAGTTCATTAAAGATAGATTGAGAGTTTGACCAAGTAGGGTTTAGGCTCAAACTCTGTCTTGTGGTATCGCTGTTTGACATTGATTTATCCTCTCAGTTCTAATGCAGGCATAATTAAGCTCACAGTAAGCAAAACGTTGTGGAGCAAAAATTGATTTACTTAAGCAAATTACATTATTGCTGTAAAAATTCCACAGGTAGCTTCTGAGCATTCAACATAAAAGGTTGTGAATGCGTCTACATCTCTCCAATGGAGTGATAAAAACTTACTGCTAACGACATACAAAAATTTCATCTTAATTTCATCTTGATATGCAACAGACAGTTAAAAACTTTTTTATTAAGTATTTGACTGCAATTTCATAAGAAAAAGAAACATTATATAATTGGAATATAAATTAATTAAAACTAAATTTTATAAAATTTAAAACTTTGCGAAATTTAGTTAAAACATTATCAATTGAAAGCATAGTTAAGTTAAACAGCAAGCGAGAATCATGGAATATTCAGTCAAAACTTTAGTAATTTTTGTTTTACAGTGGCTAACCCGGATGACATTATAAGAATTTATTGTTAATGAATGAAAATGATTCAATTCTTGTATGTTCAAAGCTTTTGGCATTTGTTTGGTGAAGATTTCACCACAATTTCATTAACATATGAAAGCAGAAGTATACACTGCTTTGCAAATAGCGCAAGTAACTATGCATAAACAAATGAAATTAAAATGTAATTTTTTCTTTACGCAACGCCCACAACATATCCTTATCAGTCGAAGTAGCCAAGTATAAAAAACAAAATGATAAGAACGTAATTGCAATAATGCTGTCCTACTCAAGTTAGCTTCTAATTTCATCCTGGTTTCATCTTTGCCTGTAAAACTAGGTAATAGGCGCAGTAGTACGATTGTTAGTTTGTCATCCAAACTACCACATGCAGTCAAAGCTACCGTGTAACCCAAACGCTCATCGCTTATAGACTTGACTCTCCACCTAGCTAGAGATTTTAAAATACAACCAGGAAATCATAAGTCAAAACTTATGTAATCTAATCTCAAAAATAAATTCTTCGCGTTTAGTGGCTATGGTAGTCGCTTTTCCAGTCAATATGTGGCTTCAAGATGTAGATTCTGATATGCGAAATATGAAAGGAATGTAAGTATGAAACCCGATAAGAATAATAATATGAATGCCCACGGCACTAAACCTCACGAGGGCATGAACATGAAACCTAAAGCCACGCGAGCGCAACTTCTGGCTGTAGCACTTTTAACATTACTGGTACTAGCTGCTAGTGTGATAATTGCGGCAATATACGGTGACTTTATGATGGGCGCCAAAAATATGGGCAATGGGTCAATGCCTGGGATGAGTATGGGCAACAACAATTCAATGTCTGGGAGCAAGGACAATACCTCAATGCCTGGAATGAATATGGGTGAAATTAAAGCTCCTGTACCAGTTTCATCGTTACCGCCGGCGCCCATGAGTAGTGTTACCCAAATGAACGGCTTAGTTATGCCACCAGGTATGATTATGACCTCAGATATGAGCCAGGAAGCAATGGAAGATATGGCGGCTGTAGACCTCACAAAAATTACCTATACTGCTCCATCCCAAGCAGTGGGTGATCAAGTGCTGACACCCAAAATAGAGAATGGCGTGAAAGTCTTCAACCTCGAAGCCTCTTTGATCAAATGGAATATCTTACCAGATAAACAAGTAGCTGCTTATGCCTTTAACCGTCAAATACCAGGGCCGCGTATTCGTATCACTGAGGGAGATCGGGTTCGCATTGTGGTTAAGAACAATTTACCTGAAGCCACTACTGTACATTGGCACGGCATGATTTTACCGAACAAAATGGATGGTCCAGCCGATGTTACCCAAAAACCTATTGAACCTGGTGCAAGTTATAACTACGAGTTCACGGCAAAGCAGCGGGGTACATATTTTTATCACTCGCATAAAGACGTAGATCGCCAGCAGACTCTGGGAATGTATGGCGCGTTAATTATCGACCCGAAGGATAAAACTAATATCTCTACCTATAATAAGGATGTTGTAGTCCAACTTCAGGAGTGGACTTTCAAACAAGGCTACACTTTCCCAGCAATGCCGATGGAAGGGCTACTACCAAACTTATTTACAATTAACGGTAAAGCCTATCCCTCTACCGAAACAATTAACGCGAAAGTCGGCGAGAAGATACGCTTTCGCTTCATTGGCTCGAACAATGGCTTTATACATCCGATGCATATCCACGGTGGGCCATTTAAAATAATTGAGACTGACGGTAATGCAGTACCTGCTGCTGCCCAAATTGAAAAAGACACCATCAATGTAGCGCCTGGTGAACGCTACGACGTAATTTGGACGGCGCGTGAGAAAGGAAAATGGCTGCTTCACTGTCATATTCCCCATCACACAACAAATGACAACGTTGAAGTACAGGGTGGTGGTGGCTTAATGATGGTGATTAACGTTACCTAACCTTTTTACTTTAAATCTATGCACCTTTTTTCGATTTATTTAAGTGCGGTTAACTTGAAAGACAAATTTTTGAAATACGTGGCGCCAACAACACTATCTCTATCAGTCGAAGTAGTCAAGTAGAAAAAAACAAAACGATAAGAACGTAATAGCAATAATACTGTTCTACCCAAGGTAGCTTCTAATTTCATCCTGATTTCATCTTTACCTGTAACACTGGGTAATAAGAGCATTATTACGATTATTAGTTTGTCATCCAAACTACCATACGTAATCAAAGCTACCACATAACCCAAATTAATCGCCCATAGGGTTGACTCTCCACCTAACTGGAGATTTTAAAATCTAATTAGGAAATCATAAATCAGAACTTATGCAATCTAACGTAAAAAATAAATTCTTCGCGTTTAGTTTGGTGGCTATGGCAACTCTCGCTAGTGGCGCCTTAGCTGCTTGTTCCACAACTGCATCCCAAAACCAGGTTCAATCAGAAAGTTCCCCCGCAACCGAAACCTCCGACAAGCAGGTGGCTCAAGGTGGCATGAATCATGATGGTATGAATCATGATGGTATGAACCATAATGGTGGGATGAACCATAATATGTCAATGGATCTGGGACCAGCGGATGCAAGCTACGATTTGCGGTTTATCGACGCGATGATCCCGCACCATGAGGGTGCCGTGTTGATGGCGAAACAAGCACTGGAAAAATCAAAGCGTCCAGAAATTAAAAAGCTAGCAAACGAAATTATTAAGGCTCAGGATAAAGAAATTGCCGAATTGAAGCAATGGCGCCAAGCTTGGTATCCTGAAGCTGGTAGTAAGCCAGTTGCTTATGATGCAAAGCAGAACAAAACTGTGGACATGACATCTGAACAAATGCAAATGATGATGATGAACATGGACTTGGGTGCTGCAGATAACGAGTTTGACTTACGCTTTATCAATGCCATGATTCCTCACCACGAGGGCGCGCTAGTTATGGCGAAAGATGCAGCAAGTAAATCGAAGCGTCCGGAAATCAAGAAACTGGCTCAAGATATTATTTCCTCACAGCAAGCAGAAATCAGCCAAATGAAGCAGTGGCGCCAAGCTTGGTATAAAAAGTAAAGACGCGACTGATCACTTCTCTGCATTTAGGCTATTTATCACAATTTTAGTGATGAGGGTTAACGTTCTTAGATTTTGACTATTCGATTCAGAATCTATAAACATTAACCCTCAATTTCATCCTAATTTCATTTTGTAATGTCATACTGACAATTAGGTGCTTAAAAAGACACTAGATAGTAAGCGCGTTTTGAGTGCTAAACATCACTACAATTTCTTTCTTTAACTAAAATTTTGACTAATATGCTTAAATCCTACCGTTTCCAACAAGCTACACTAATTCGTTATATTTCTGGCGCCCTCCTAAGTATGTCATTGCTTGTATCTCAAGAAGCAGTACTAGCACATGGCGGACATGGTGACGAATTTAAAAGCGGGGGTGAAGCTCAAACTACAGGAGCAATTCAAGTTGATGCTGACACTGCTAATCGTCTGGGTATTAAAGTTGAGCCAGCGAAAAAGCAACGGCTAAATATAGGTCTTAAAACTACAGGGCAAATAGAGACTTTACCTGACCAAAAAGTTGAAGTGACTGCACCGCTAACGAGTAAAGTAGTTGAATTATTAGTCAAACCAGGTAGTAAAGTCAAAAAAGGTCAGCCTGTAGCGGTAGTTTCTTCGCCTGAATTGGTAGAGTTACGGGTTGGTTCTCAAGAAAAACAAGCGGATGCACAAGCGCAATTGCAGAAAGCACAAGCCGATTTAAACCTCGCCAAAGAAAATTTAGACCGTCAGCAAACTCTATCTAATGCCGAAATTGAGCAAACACGCAGCCAACTAGCTGCTGTTCAAGCACAGTATAATCGTGAATTGGCTTTGGTAAACCAGCGTGGGGTTCTCAAAGTTGCCCAAGAAAACCTCAAACGTCAGCAGCAAATAGCAGATGCGAATGTAGCACAAGCTAATACAGAAGTCGCAGTTGCCCAAGAGCAATACGACCGAGATAAAGAACTAGTAGAAAAAGGCGCCTTACCAAGACGGCAGATGCTAGAGTCGCAGGCAAAATTGGAAAGGGCTAAAGCCGAGTTAGCTAGAGCTTTAAGCCGTCCTGAAGTTGTTCAAGCTGAATCTGAAGTTAAAAGAGCTGAAGTTGACTTGCCATTGCGAGAATTACGTGATTCTCAATCGCGCGTAGCAGAAGCACAAACTCAACTAAAAAGAGCTATTGCCCGCCGGGATGTTTTAGAAGCACAAGCACAACTTAAACGCGCTCAGTCAGATTTACAAGTAGCACAATCTCGTATAAAACTTAGCAATACTACTTATAATACCAGATTACTACAATTGGGAACCACTGCCAATGCGAAAGGATTGATAACGATAACATCTCCCATAGACGGTACAGTTGCAGACCGTGAAGTTAATATTGGTCAATCGCTACAAGATGCTGGCGGCAGATTGATGACGATTATTAATGATAATCAAGTTTTTGCAACGGCGAATATTTATGAAAAAGATTTAGACAAAGTAAAAAACGGTCAACAAGTGAGAGTAAAAGTTGCTTCGCTCCCTAATCGCACTTTTGAAGGTAGAATTACTCGCATTGGTTCGGTGGTTGAGGGAGAAACGCGAGTTGTACCTGTACAAGCAGAAATAAATAATACAAGTGGGCAACTCAAACCCGGAATGTTTGCTTCCTTGGAAGTACTTACAGACAAAACATCTACAGATATTCTCGCAATTCCAGCTTCCGCTATTGTTGATGTTAATGGTAAAAAAACAGTTTATGTCCAAAACGGAAATGCCTTCCAAGCTACAGAAGTGACTTTAGGGCAAACTAGTAGCGATATGGTTGAGATAAAAAGTGGTTTGTTCGACGGTGATATGATTGTCACCCAGCGTGCGCCACAGCTTTATGCACAGTCTTTGCGAGGTGGGGGTGCCAAGGAAGGAAAAACCGAGGAAGGCGCCTCTCATACAGAAGCGACAGATACAAAAACTAACGCTTTGCCCATACCGTTATTATTAATGACAACAGCAGCAGGGTCACTAATAACTGTTTTAGGCATTGTGGGTGGAAATTTCTTGTTAAATCGTCGTAAGCGTTCCAGTTTGGCAGTAGTCGGTGCTTCCTCTGAACCTGTCGAATTTGAAACCGAAGCGGAGATTTATTTGAATAATCATGAACAGGTTAGTATGTCTCCTGCACCAACAACTGTTGAGAAACGAGAAATTTAGCAGTATTGCACTTTCAGGCGGCAGTACCTCTAAATTTCACCCTTATTTCATATCCATCTGTAAAACTGTAAAGTAGGGAAGTGCATTTCCTTCCGCTCGGCAACACTTCATAGTGTAAACCAGCAGCATATTAACTAAAGGACACTTTTAATGATGGGACTATCCAACCAACCGCAAAAAGCAATTCATTGTCTTTCTGGCACGCTCCTAAGCTTGTTGTTACTGGCAAGTCCGACAATGGTTTTAGCTCATGGTGGACATGGAGACGAATTTAAAAGCGGAAGCGATACAACAGGAACACCTAGCTCAGTACAAGTTGATGCCCAAACTGCCAGCAGACTCGGTATTAAAACTGAAACAGTCAAACGCCAACCTTTAGCTTTAGGTATAAAAACTACAGGACAAATTGAAACATTACCTAACCAAAAAGTAGAAGTTACTACCCCAATAACAGGCGCCAAAGTAGTTGAGTTATTGGTGGAACCTGGCGCCACAGTTACAAAAGGTCAACCCGTTGCTGTGGTAACAAGTCCAGATTTAGTAACATTGCGCGTTGAGTCTCAAGAAAAACGTGCAGATGCAACAGCATCATTACAACAAGCACAAACAGATTTAAGATTAGCTCAACAAAATTATCAACGCTATGTACAAATAGCGAACGCTGAAGTTGCCCAAGCCCAAAGCCAAGTATCATTTGCTACTGAAAAATATAATAAAGATAATCAGTTAGCTAATGCAGGCGCCTTACCTCGTCGTAATGCTTTAGAATCTCAAACTCAGTTGGCAGAAGCGCGCGCTAAATTAACTACGGCTAATAGTAAACGTGATGTGATTGCAGCCAAAGCTCAAATGGAACGCGCGCAATCAGCAGTGCAAGTAGCACAAGAACGTTTGCGCCTCAGTGATAGCACTTACCGGACGAGACTGCAACAAATCGGCAATGCTCCTAACTCCAAGGGTTTGGTAACGATTACTGCTCCTCTAACTGGTAGAGTTGCTGACCGTGAGGTAACACTCGGTCAAACTTTCAACGATGCGGGTGGCAGATTAATGACTATTACTAACGATAGTCGAGTTTTTGCTACGGCAAATATTTATGAAAAAGATTTAGACAAAGTAAAAGTTGGTCAAAAAGTCAGTTTGAAAGTTGCGAGTTTACCAGACCGTACCTTTTCTGGAAGAATTTCGCGTGTTGGTACATCAGTAGTTGGAGAAACACGAGTTGTTCCAGTACAAGCAGAAATTGAAAACTCAGGTGGGCAATTAAAACCAGGAATGTTTGCCGAACTTGAAGTGTTAACGGACAAAACATCGTCGCCTGTAATTGCCATACCCGCAGCATCAGTAGTTGATGCGAATGGGAAAAAGTTAGTCTACGTACAAAATGGTAATGCCTTTCAAGCTACGGAAGTCAATTTAGGTCAAACTTCTGGTGATATGGTGGAAATTAAAAGTGGTTTGTTCGATGGCGATGTAGTTGTTACACAAAGGGCACCGCAACTCTATGCACAATCTCTACGGGGTGGTGGGAAAGCAGCATCTGAGGAAAATAACCCCGAAGGCGCCCACACAGAAACAACTCAAACAAAAACAAATACACCAGTACCTTTATGGCTGTTAGGAGTTGGAGGAGTAGGAGTAGTTGGTGCGGCTTTTGCAGCAGGTAGTTTTTGGTCGAGTCGTCGGATGCGTGTTTCTTCACCAGTTGGTCATGCTGAATACGATGGTTTCACTTATGAAGCTGAACCATTTATCGATAACCACAAGCAACCAACCACATCACATTCAGTTAGTATCTCTGATAAACGAGACAATAAAATTTAAAATTTAAAATCCAAAATCTAAAATCTAAAAACTAAAATGCTCAGTAACATTGTAAGGTGGGTGATTGACCGACGGTGGCTCGTTGTTTTAGCTACAATTGTTGTCTCACTATGGACATTTTACGTCATACCCCAGATGCCGTTAGATGTGCTACCACCGTTTGCTCCCCCGCAAGTAGAAATTCAAACCGAAGCACCAGGACTGGCGCCGGAAGAAGTAGAATCTTTAGTTACTTTACCAATCGAGAGTGCAATTAATGGTACACCAGGTGTAACGGCAGTTCGCTCATCAAGTGCTGCAGGAATTTCTGCGGTCAGGGTAATATTTAATTGGGGTACAGAAATTTATCAGGCACGTCAACTAGTTACCGAAAGATTACAACAAGCTACAAGCAAACTACCACCGGGAGTAGAAACACCACAAATTTCCCCCACTACCTCACCTGTCGGTTTAGTTGTTCAATATGCTTTTACTGTTGAGGGAGAGAATAATAATTCTCAATCCAAGATCGACCTGATGGAAGTCAAGCGAATTGTAGATTGGCAGGTTACAAATCGCCTTTTAGCAGTTCCAGGTGTGAGTCAGGTAGTAGCTTTTGGTGGAGATACTCGTCAATATCAAGTTTTAGTTGACCCAGCGAAGTTGGCAGCTTTTAATGTTTCTTTAGAGCAAGTTACTAATGCTGCAAAAGCCGCCAATGTTAATGCTCCTGGTGGTTACTTAATTACACCGGATACAGAAAGATTAATTCGAGGAATTGGAAGAATTGAATCGATAGAAGATTTAAAAAAATCAACTATTACTTCACGCAATGGAGTTCCTGTTAGACTACAGGATGTTGCTGATGTACAAATTGGAGGCGCCATTAAACGCGGTGATGGTAGCTTTAACGGTAAACCAGCAATTATTGTAATGGTCAATAAACAGCCGTTAGTTGATACTCCTACTGTTTCTCGTGCCATAGAAACAGCAATGAAGGGAATAAAAGCGGGTTTACCCAAAGAAATTAAAGTTACTACGACGTTTCGTCAAGATAGTTATATCGAATCTTCTGTTGACAACGTTCGTTCATCGTTAATTCAAGGTAGTATTATCGCAGCAGTAATTCTAATTCCTTTTCTAATGAATTGGCGTACTCTAACAGTATGTTTATTAGATTTTTTCTTAACATTACTGTTTGGATTATTAGCACTTTCATGGTTAGGTATTGGACTCAATACTATGACTTTAGGTGGTTTGGCAGTAGCAATTGGTACGGCGATTGATGATGCTATTGTTTACGGTGAAAATACTTATAGAAGATTGCGTGAAAATAAAACTGCTGCTAACCCATTATCACCACTGGAAATCATTTTTGAAGGTTCTCAAGAAGTACGCGATTCATTAATTGGCGCCACGATTATCGGGATTATTGTTTTCTCACCAATATTCACTTTACCAGGCATCGAAGGTCGAATATTTACCCCAATGGGTATTTCTTACTTGGTGATAGTGGTCATTTCTAGTTTAGAATCATTATTAGTTTCCCCAGCTTTATGTGCAATTTTATTACCAAATGTCAAAATAACAAAGCGAGAACCTTGGTTGGCAAGATTATGTAAGGGAATTTATGTTTCCTGTCTAAACTTTTCGTTTCGGAATTCATTATTAATCATTGGTGTAGCATTAACTTTAACGGTAGCTTCAATCGCAATTATTCCTTCTTTTGGTAGGGCATTTTTACCAGAGTTCCAAGAGCAAACAATGGTAAATACCTTAAGTTTATATCCTGGCGTATCTTTAGAAGCAACCACAAAAGCTGGGTATGTAGTAGAAGAAGCATTGAAAAATGACCGTAGATTTAAATTTATTCAAACACGTTCGGGACGTGCGGCGGGGGATGCAGATGCAGCAGGTGTTAATATTGCCCACGTTGATATTGAATTAAGTCAGTCGGGAATGAAGAACCGAGAAAAAACATTAGAAAAACTGCGCTCTGAGTTTGCGAAGGTAGTAGGAGCGGCGCCAAACGTTGGCGGATTTATTTCTCACCGGATGGATGAGGTTTTATCTGGGGTTCGCAGTGCTATAGCGGTAAAAATTTTTGGTTCTGACTTAGCAGAACTCCGAAAAATCGGGGAACAAGTAGAAGCACAAATGAAAACTGTTAATGGTGTTGTAGATTTACTGCTTGAACCTCAAATTCCAGTGCCGCAAATCCAAATCAAATTTGATAGAGATGCTGCAAGTAGATACGGTCACACAGTCGGAGACCTTTCCAGCATCATTGAGACTGCACTCAACGGACAAGTTGTTTCTCAGGTTTTAGAAAATCAACAATCTTTTGACCTTTTAGTTTGGTTAAAACCAGAAGCACGGCAAAACTTAGAAACGATTCGCAATTTATTAATTGATACTCCTAATGGGCAGAAAATACCTTTAGGGAATGTTGCAAGAATTGATGATGGTACTGGACCGAATACAATCAATCGTGAAAATGTTTCTCGGTTAATCGTAGTTGCAGCAAACGCTAAAGGTCGAGATTTACGCTCGATTGTCAATGAAATTGAAGCCAAAGTCAAAAGTAGTGTACAAGTACCTGCTGGTTATTTTATTCAATACGCAGGTCAATTTGAAGCAGAAGAACGCGCTACCCAAAATATTCTTGTTTTCAGTGTCATCGCGTTTGTTGCAATTACGGTACTGATGTATATGTCAGTTAAATCAATCCCTTCTACCATCATGATTATGATTAACTTACCAATTGGTTTGGTAGGAGGTGTAATTGCAGTAGCGTTAACTGGAGGAGTAATTTCAGTTGCATCTTTAGTTGGATTTGTTTCTCTGTTTGGGGTGGCAACTCGCAACGGTTTATTATTGGTGGATAATTACAATAGTAAATATGCTGAAGGGATGCCGTTGAAAGATATTATTGTCAAAGGGTCGATGGAACGACTAAATGCGATTATAATGACGGCTTTAACTTCTGCTTTGGGTTTGGCGCCGATGGTACTACAAGGTGGTCCAGGGCAAGAGTTATTACAACCACTTTCTATTGTTGTTTTTGGTGGGTTATTTACTTCTACAGCTATAACTTTAGTTGTTTTACCTGCTTTATATGCCAAGTTTGGTAAACATTTGTTTCCTCAGAAAGTAGACGAAGTTAAAGAGGAGCAATTCTTTATGCATATGTAATTTTTTAATTTGATACTAGAGGCTTATAAATAAACAATCTCCAAAATCTTCTTGTGGGATAGGTGTCCTCACCCGTCCCATATTTATTTTCATATTTACTAGGGTGGGCATCCTTGTCTGCCCTACAATATATTTAATTTAATTAGTGGAAACCCCTTAATTTATCAATAATAAATTTCATCGTGATTTCATCTGAATATGAAAAACTAATAAATAAGGTATATTAAGATACCCTGCTTAGTGCTGTTCTCTCAAAGGAAAAAGGGGGAAGTTAAAAGACTAAAAGCCTTCTCAAGTCAGGTTTTTATCTTTAACCTTCAACCTTTTTCCCCTAAATTGCCATTTATTTTGGCGCCTGGTAAAGTATTAGTCAATTCGGAATATATAGACGTTGAAAGACTACCAAGCATTCTTAAATCCTGGGATGTATTAGTAGCACCCCAAGCTGATCCAGTTTCTGGAATTACAGGAGCAATTCATTATGGACACGCAAGAATCCATGATTAAATCACTAAAAAATTGGGGTTTTGAGCCAATAACCTCTTCGTTTATGGACTTTGTTCCTTTTGGTGGCTCCTTTTATTGTGCAACCTTAGACGTTAGGAGAAGAGGAGAGCTACAATCCTACTTCTAAATTCAGGCTATTTGTACTATATCTATCTCAAATCTAAAATTTTCCTTAAGCTTTTTTGTCTAGCCACAGAAACTTTACAAATTTCATCTTGATTTCATTTTGGTCTGCGACATTATATACAGTGCCCACGGAACAAATATTGCTATATACCAAGCTACTATCTAGTTAGAGTTGAAAAAATAATGCTTAATACTATTGTCAAATGGTCGATAGCTCAACGGTGGCTGATAGTTCTAGCCTCGATACTAATCAGCTTGTGGGGATTTCATGTTATTAGGCAAATGCCCTTTGATGTTTTTCCTGCATTCGCTCCTCCACAGGTCGAAATTCAAGTTGAAGCTTCGGGTTTGGCACCGGAGGAAATTGAATCTTTGGTTACTCGACCAGTGGAGAATTCAATAAATGGTACGCTAGGACTAGTATCTTTATGGTCAGCTTCAGCGGTAGGTATTGTTTCGATTAAAGCTGTTTTTGGCTGGGATACAGATATTTACCGTGCGCGCCAACTCGTACAAGAACGTTTACAACGCGTGCAAAGTTTAATACCACAGGGGGTTGACCAACCGGAAAGTCTTCCCAGAGGTCAACCTGGGATATATAGATACTCATGCCCTTTGGATCAAATTACGGTAATTTTATTTAATTAACTAATTAATGAGGAGTAAATTCATGAGATCACTAAAATTAAGCTTTGTAGTTCTGGCTAGTGCAGGATTGCTCTTATTAGGCGCCTGTAGCAACCAAGCATCAGAGCCTAGCAGCAGCAATACAAATGGTGGTACAACAGAAACCACAGGCAAAACTGAAACCGCAAGCAAAACTGAAACTGCTGCAAATAGCGATGGACATACCGACCATTCTCATGACACAAAGAGCAAAGGTGGTCAAGTTGTTGAGTCTGGGAAGTATCACTTAGAAATGGTATCAGAAGAAGGTAATGCAACACATTTAGATTTTTACTTGCAAACAGGTGATAAACACGAAGCAGTACCAAATGCAAAAGTTACGGCTGATATTCAATCACCTGATGGAAAACAAAAGTCAGTTCCCCTTACCTATGATGCTAGCGGCAAGCATTATACGGCTAAGTTGGATAGTAGTGCAGCAGGCCAATACCAAGTAAAAATTACTGCGGCTGTTGGCAGTGAAACAGTAAACGGGCGATTTAACTTTAATCAGTAATTCGGTTGGTTAATACTATTTTTAATGTAGTTGGCATAATAAAGAAGTATGTTACAAAAAGTATTTTTTTATTACACTTCGTTGTTTTGCCAACTACCTTATTACCTTTATATAATGTATGTATTAAAATGTAAAAACTTTTAAATACATTTCCCTTACTGTAACCCACCCTTAAAAAGCAAAAACTTCATATACATATAAAGAAGCAATTCTTATTCTGGTATTGGAAAAGGTGGTTATGTTAGTGACGCATTGTCACAG
>ERZ1066124.342-NODE-342-length-34671-cov-24.499567_pt1 | contig 34671 bp, 33 predicted proteins | sample MGYA00382771_ERZ1066124 | MGnify/ENA primary metagenome ERZ1066124 (study PRJEB33369, sample SAMEA5778354) | biofilm metagenome | biome: Industrial cooling water; feature: Water cooling tower basin; material: Biofilm | place: United Arab Emirates | collected... | reverse complement strand
CTTATATCTTGCACCATTCTCAACAAGCAAAAAGAAACCGGGCTTCTTGCGAAAAATTTTGCTAAAAACCCTAATTTATCGTATAGAAGCCCGGTTTCTAGACCAGGTGCAAGATGTCAGGATTGGTTTTCAGATATTCTATTTTTTTGTAAGGACTCCATCTATCTTCATTTTTTTGTCCTTGAATAGTATCAATAGTTCCTAACAACCGCTCAATATCCTCAAACATTCTGTATGTAGAAAAAAGGAATTCATCGTCCCAGTAACTTTTCTCATTTGTTACAGAGACAGTAAGATGCTTCCCTGCTGTGACTCTGATATGAACATTAAAATTATCGTGAGACAGTTCTCTAGAAATATCTTCTAGATTATTTGTTTCAGGAATTGTTTTTTTGAGAACAATATCCCAGATTCTATGCCATTTTCCATCTGATGTTTGTTTGGATTCAGCCCGTTTATTTACAATAATGTCATCAGCGTTATACTTCATAAAATACATATCTCTCCTTCCTCACAATCATTAGAATTGGAGTTTGTAATATGTGTTGGGGTAGGGTCATCAGCTATAGGTGAAGGTGGTAAAATTATTAGCCGATGCACCGTCATACTTGGCTGCTGTGTTAAGTCGAACTATGCTACCTGACTTGTTAGTGTGATATGTCCATATTTTGGAGTTGTCGGTTACTTGTACTTGCCAACCTGGTACTAATGCTTGAGTACAAAGAACTCCTGGTTCAGCTAAACCCAAACAACCATCATTCCAAGTACGTGCTTCCGATGTAGTAATTTTTAACTCCGAAGTAGACTTACCTGTACGTTTAGAAGCATCTTTCAAAACCGCACTTGCCACAGCATCTGGTAACTTCTTATTTTGACTATCATTCTGACTCTCACTTTGATTAGGTAAAGATTCTACTGGTTTTTCTGCTTGAGATGGAGGCACATTACTGCCCGTAGTACACCCCATCAATGCACTACTAATCACAACCACAGCAAACAAATTAACCAAAATCAAGCGAATACTTTTCTTATTCAAGCCAAACATACAAATACATCCGTTACGGAGTGATACCGTTGCCACGCCTACTACAATATACAACTAAACTCATAAACAGCCCCGTCCCAACGAGGTATTTTAATGGTTCAGGCACACTTGGGTTAGGGGAAAAGAAACCCTCGATAATGCCAGCGATTACAAGCATGGGTATAATTCCAAACACTAACTGCGAAGCTAGAGTTCCATAATACTTAAGAGCATCCAGGCGCCGATATTTCCCTGGAAACAGAATTGCCCGTGCGATTAAAAACCCAGCACCCCCTGCAAAAAATATCGCTGGTAACTCTAATGACCCATGAGGAAAGACAAATGCCCAAAATGGGTATGCCAAATTATTTTGTCCAACAAGCGTTGCAACGGCGCCTATTAGTAAACCATTAAATAGCAGAATATAGAAAGTAAAGGCGCCTGCGGTAATTCCACCAGCAACAGCTTTAAACGACACCATAATATTGTTAATCATGATACCGCTTGATGCTAGTGGTTCAACACCTAATATTGAACCCATCCAAAGTTTACGCTCGTCTCTAACTGTTTTAATTAAATGTTCGGGTACAATTAGCGACATGAAACTTGGGTCTTGCCAAGCATACCACCAAGCAATTAAGCACCCCAATATAAATAAAGCAGTCGCCAAAGCTATATAAACTATAGTTTGCTGCACCACCGCAGGAAATCCCCATAGAAAAAAATCGGTGAGACCCTGCCATTCTTGCCGACGCGAACCTTGATAAACTTGGTTATAAGCCCGCGTTGTCATTGATTGTAGGCTTTGTATAAGCGTATTACTGACTTGCTGGGTACGAGCGCGCGCTAAATCAGCGGCAACGGTACGGTAAAGAATAGCGACTTCGCGAATTTCACTTGAACGCAGTGATTTAAGTCCAGATTTTTCTATTTTTTTTAATAAAGTGTCGAGACGCTGCCAGTTTGGTTCACGTCGCGCTATCCAACGTTGAATATTCATGAATTTATACTCGTACTCAGGCTACCTTAGCTTAAGATAGCTTGAAGCAGTAGCTTGATTATTGTAATAGCACCATGTCTTTTAACCAAGGTTCTTCGCAACCCATTCAACCTTTGAGTATTGGTAACGTAGTTACTGCTGGACTTAGGCTGTATGGTGTACATTTCAAATCTTATTTAAAACTAGCATTTATTGCTTATGCCTGGATACTTGTGCCCGTTTACGGTTGGGCAAGATGCGGCGCCACTTTAGCATTGATATCTCGGTTGGCATATAGCGAACTAGTTGAACAACCAGAAACTCCATCAGAAGCGGGTCGTTTTTTAAGAGCGCGGTTATGGCAATTTTTGCTCATGGGTTTATTAATGTTTTTACTTATTATTGGTATCACAATTGGAGTAATTATATTATTATTTATTCTGGCACTAATAACGGGAGTTGTATTAGGAATTTTTATACCTGGAGGCGCCGCAAACGATGCTTTTAACCCTGTAGTAGCGTTAGTATCATTTACCTTGGTACTTGTTTATATCGGTCTAATTTTCAGCGTGTTTCTTTTAGTGCAAGCACGTTTTATTCTTGTGGAAGTGCCTTTAGCAATTGAAAATTCTACTGATGGAGCATCAACTATTAAGCGAAGCTGGAATTTGACAAGGGGAAATTTATGGAGAATTGTTGCAATTATTATTATAACTTCTTTATTAACTTTTCCGCTTCAAGTACCTTTAAGTGTGTTAAATATTATTATTCAAATTTCCTTACAACCTTTAGCAAGAGTAAATAGTAACTATAGGTTGTTAGCTGCAATAGTAAATATACTTCTAACTTTAATTAGTATTGCATTAGTAGTACCATTGTGGCAAACAATTAAAGCCGTACTTTACTGTGATTTACGAAGTCGTCGTGAAGGTTTTGGCTTAAAGTTGCGCGACCGTAATATTTAAAAAAGTTATGTTAAAAAAATTATGCATATTTTTAATCGAGTTAAATTTGTTACGCCAGAGAGCGTTGAGCTTGAATTTACTTTAGCTGGTATTGGTAGTCGAACTTTTGCTCTACTAATTGATTATCATGTTTTAGCTTTAATAATAGCGTTAATTTTCACTATTTGGCTCACAGTTTCTTATCAAATACAAACTTTTGGAAAACAAATATTTGGTGAGCAAGCTGATAACTGGGTAGTTGCGATAGCATTCTTCATTTTGTTTGCAGTTTACGCTGGATATTTTGTATTTTTTGAAACTTTATGGCAAGGACAAACACCAGGTAAGCGTTTAGCAAAAATCCGCGTTGTTCGCGATGATGGTAGACCTGTCGGACTTCAGCAAACAACTTTACGTGCCCTACTGCGACCTTTTGATGAAATTTCTTTTATTGGCGCCTTGTTAATTATGTTTAATCGTAAAGAAAAGCGTTTAGGAGATTTCGTCGCAGGTACAATCGTAATTCAAACTTCTTCTATCGCTGTTTCTGAAAAACAAAAATTAACATTATCAGAATCTTCTAATTTAGCTTGTGAAAAAATTTTAGAGACTACTAATTTATCACCAATGCTTCCTGATGATTTTGCAGTTATTCGCGAATATTTAGTGCGGCGCCATATAATGTCTAAACAAGCAAGAGCAGCACTTGCTATTGAACTTACTCAACAAGTACAATCAATTATTCAATTAAATAACTTACCTGATGGAATTAGCCCAGATACTTTTTTAGAAGGCATTTATCTTGCCTATCAAAAAACATCAATAGGGTAAAGACGTTACATGTAACGTCTCTACTTCAATATTAATGTACTATGGCATCCAACCGCGTGCGCTAGAAAACAAAAAATTTTTGCTTCGTGGCTCACCGGAATGCAGCATTCTCAACAAGCTTAAAGAAACCGGGCTTCTTAGCAAAAATTTTGCTATAAAACGTTAATATTTCGTACAGAAGCCCGGTTTCTAGACCTGGTGCATTCCGGTGAGGTAGGGTAGGTATCTTGCCTGACCTACAAAATCTATATTATGACCCCGTTTGCAATAAAGCCGCAGAAACAGCAATCATAAAACAAACGAAAGAATATTTAACACCAGACCTATTTTGATAAATAGCTGCCTGCAAACCCATAACCACAGACCCTACAACCATAGCAGCGCAAGCCAAAGACTGCCAATTTTGTATAAATAACATCATAGTACACAGCCTAATATTATATATCCGTAGGCTCAATATATGGCTCATCACACGCGCGTATCTTCCGCCAAACGAAATAATTCGGCGCCATCAAAAGAAGCAAATACTCTCTAACACCACAAAAGTCAGTAAGATGATTAAAATTTAAGAGTAGCTTTTTTTGGACGCTCCAAAAATGAATAATCCGTTTCCAGGAATGAATCCATATTTAGAGAATCCTGTATTTTGGGCAGAGTTACATCATAGATTGATTACAGCTATAGCAGACGCAATTGAGGTAAATATCCCACAGCAATATCAAGTTGCCATTGAACAACGTACTTATTTAAGCGATGACTCAAATTCTGTATCTGTTGGGATACCTGATGTTTCTGTTTTTTCTAAACAAGTGGCGCCGCAACATTCATCTACAACACAGCTTTCTACATCAGAAGGTATAACAATAATGATGCCAATGCCAGAAAACGTTACAGAAAGTTATTTAGAAATACGAGAAATAGCAACTGGTTTTGTAGTCACAACAATTGAAATTATATCTCCGAAAAATAAAAAAGCTGGAGAAGGCAGAAAAGCCTACGAAAATAAACGTAAAAAAGTGTTAGCTAGCCTTTCTCACTTGGTAGAAATTGATTTATTAAGAAGTGGCAAACCAATGTCGATACTAGGAGAAGTAGCGATAAACGATTATTACATCATTGTCAGCAGAAGCGATACTCGTCCCAAAGCAAAACTATATACTTTTTCTGTCCAACAGCCAATACCCTCATTTCAACTACCTTTACAATCAGAAGATATAGAACCAATTTTAGATATACAATCTTTATTAAACAGTATATATAATCGTGCCAGATATAATTTAAGAATCGATTATAATCTGGAACCAGTACCTCCTCTCAAAGCCGACAATGCAGCGTGGTGTGATATGGTTTTACGTGAGCAAGGATTACGTGAATAATCCCCCCAACCCCCCTTATTAAGGGGGGCTTTAAGCCCTGTTTTTCACCCTTAATAAGGGGAGCTTTAGACTTTATAATAAGATTTATAACGGGAGCAGGAGTTGTTGAGAATCTGGATCTAGGAACACAAAAGTAAACAATTTCAAGTAAATGGATTCAATATAGATATGCTGCAACCCTCAAAATCTTTAGTATTCCTAGTAACAAGAGTAAGATTGTGTATCTCAGCCGTTGCTGCTATTATAATATCCGCTTGAGAACGCTGTTTACCTTGAGTTCTTAACACACCCCTCAACTCACCTGCACGCTTGGCAATTTCAGAATTAACAGGAAGAATTTGGCAGTAAGTTGCAAGAAATTTTTCAAACCATTTTTGGATTCGAGGACTAGGTTTAGCAGCTAAACCATAATAAATTTCTTCCAAAGTGATAACACTTAAGTGAATTGATGTAACAGTATCACTCCATGCTATGACTCCTTGATTAGGGGTAGGACGAGATAGCTCACTAATAATGTTTGTATCGCAAAGAAAAGTCATTCTACACTCTTAAACAAAGGGGTTGTCACGGTCGCTACGTGTCGGTATCTCTAAACTATAATCTTCTTCGGTACACAACTGTCTAAGTTCGGCAAAAGCTTTTGTTAAAGTAGGTTTTGCAGTATACTGCTGTTGCCAATTTAAAAATTCTTGAAAAAGTTGTGGGTCTACTATTGCCGCGACTAATTGCTCCTGAGTGTAAATTAATTGAGGTTCTTGATTCGTTGCATCGATTATAAGAGATAACTTATCTTGAGCTTCTTCAAATGACCATTTCATTTCAAAGTCTCCGTTACATGTAAAAAACGTTCTGGTGGAACTTTTTTAAGGTTAGCCTATTTTAGAGGTGGTTTTGACTGGCGCCAGTCAAAACCAATTAAATATCACAATTTCATTAATAACTCCTGTGTTAACTGCACAAAAGATTTAGAACCAGGAGACTGAGGATTATTTAAAACCACAGGCATAAAACTATCAACAGCTTTTGCGACGTTCATATCCATCGGTACCTGGCTTTTAAACACCTTGCTATCGCCAAAGTCTTGATATACACGGTTCATTACTTGCTTATAATACCTACCACTGAGCAAATTACCGCTGTACATGGTAAATACAATCCCCAGCATTTGAATATCAATCTTAGCTTCCTGCTCGTGACTATCTTTTAGCTGGGCAATGCGTCTTTCTAAAAGTTGAATTCCAACTATAGATAAAGGCTCAGGTTTTGCTGGCAATATATAGAAATTACTCGTTGCCAGCGCGCTACGTGTTAGTAAAGTATAACCGGGAGCGCAATCACAAATAATAAAATCGTACTCATCGCGTACTGGTTCCAATATTTTACTTAGCAAAACCCGCTCAAAACGGTTCCAAATAGTCTCAAAATCCTTCTCACCCAAAGTAACCGCTTGCTGGTGCAAAAGTTCTGACACCACAAACTCATCGTACAAGTCAATGTCACCCGGTATCATATCTAAACCAGAGACATTACAAACTTGCTTTTGAATTACATCATGAATTGTATGGCTCGGCGCCTCACTAGGGGTCATAATTTGGTCAATTAAATATCGAAACGTTTTACCCTGTTTACGACGATTAGCAAACTCAACAGGAGACATCAAACTTAGAGTAGCGCTGATTTGCGTATCTAAATCGATTACTAACACCCGTTTACCGTGATTTTTTGCCAAACAAGTAGCCATATTAACAGTAAGTGTCGTTTTACCCACACCACCCTTCATATTCGCAGTCGCAATTACATATCCCATTAGTCAACCCTTCCAATAACGCATTCACATTGTAGGTTGGGTGGAGGCTTTGCGGAACCCAACATAAACCCAACATATATATATGAGCATTTATTAACTCACCTCCCCATACCCCTCATAATTTCAAGCAGTCAAAATTATACCAGCGAAGAATAACTAACAGGGCAAACAAAAAAGAGAATTTGTAGAGTAACATCTCCTTCTTGTGGAGCGGGCATCCTTGCCCGCCCTAACTATCACATAAGCAAACTAATAGGCATTATTATGTAAAGATAATTACCACAGAGACACAGAGTACACAGAGAGAAGAGTAAGAAGAGCTTAAGATTGGCGCCTGTTTATATAGGACGGGCAAGGATGCCCATCCCACAAGATGGTTAGTTTTATTTTTGGTAATTAATCTATATTCAGTAAATAACAAACTTTTTTAGAAACTTTACCACATAAGCATTTGAGCAAAACATTAATGACTTGACACAGCGCGAATCGGTTGTATGCTCAAGCGATAGCCAAGATTATGAAGAACAAGACTGATAGTTCGCAGTTCAGGATTCCCCTCTGAAGACAAAGCCCGATAGAGGTTTTGACGATTCAAACCCGTTTTTTCCGCAAAGTGGGTCATCCCAAACCGTGCCTCCACCACATTCCGCAGCGCTTCCAGAAAAAACGCGCTCCTCCCCATCCTGCTCGTATTCTTCAAGGGCAACCTCTAAGTATGCCTTTGCCATTTCTGGGTTCTGTAGCTGTTCCATTAGCACCTCATCATGGTTTCTAAGTTTCTTGCTCATCTTGTTTCTCCTGGTAAATTTGAACGGATAAAAGGAGAATAGTAAGTTGGGTGGAGGCGCCTCGGTTCCCAACATAATATATATAATCACTAATGTAAAATAGAAGGGAAGGGTAAATAGGGAATAGCTAGAAGACCGGGTATGACTAAAGTTTCTATTGTGCTAGAAGATAAACAGGGAGAAGGTTTTTTAGCAACTGTTTTAGGTTTGCCAGAGTGTAAAGCACGAGGAGTTAGCCGTCAAGAAGCCTTGGACAATGTACGAAAAGTTTTGTTTGAGCATTTACAAGGGTCTGAAATTGTTGAAATTGATATTGATTTTGAACATCCTCTGGTGAAACGGGCTGGAATATTCCAAGATGACCCTCAGTTTAATGACATGCTGGCATTTATTGAAGCTGATCGACGTGAGCTAAATGCGAAACTAGAAGCAGAGGAAACAGAAAGCAATCCTGCCGGATGAGTTTATGGATTTTTGATATAGTAAGCTTATTTATAATCCAAGTATTAAGAATATTTACCAAAAAGATGCAAATTACTCTCACCATTCCTGACGATATCGTTTACCAACTCGCTGATAACCCTGAGCAACTATCGAGACGCGCGCTTGAATCCCTCGTCGTTGATGCTTACCGCAGTCGTCAACTTTCTGCTGCCGAAGTACAGCGTATTCTCAACCTTCCCGGACGACTAGCAACCGATGCCTTCCTTAAAGCCCACGAAGCCTACCTACCTTACACAGGAACAGACCTCGACCAAGACCTGCAATCAATAGACCAAGCCCTTGCCCAATTATGAGCGTTGTTTGTGATACCTCACCTCTGTGCTACCTAATTTTGATTAATCACGTTGAAATACTGCCTCAACTTTTCAACAATATTCTTATTGCAAACGCGGTTCGCACAGAACTGCTTGCAGAAGGTTCCTATACCCAAGTTCAAAACTGGATTACCCAACCCCCAGCTTGGCTTAACATTCAACCAGTTACTACACTTCTCCCTGATCTCCCCAATAAACTTGGTGCAGGTGAGCAAGAAGCTATTTCCCTTGCCTTCCACCTTAATGCTACCTTAATTATTCTTGATGATATGGACGCGCGAGTTGAAGCGCTTCAACGTAACCTTACCGTGACAGGGTTACTAGGTATTCTGTACAGAACTAGAACTCAAGACTTAATTGACTTTTCTGATGCTATAAACCGATTGCAGAAGACTACGTTTCGAGCATCCTCTACACTTATTCAAAGTTTGTTAAATCGTTACCACCAAGAACGGACTAGATAAAGCGTGGCTATCCCACATCATTTTATAATGTATACTTAGTTGTTAAGCTGTATACTTGTAGCAAATAAACTTTGTAAACAGTGTAAGTAGGCACATGTTTGTAAAGCAAATCACTTTTCCCTAATAAATACGCTGCGGAATTTTGTTTTCCATCAAAGAATAATAATTGAGTCAGCTTCAAAGCTGCTCTTCTTAGTAAATTTGAACGGATAAAAGAGAACAGTAGGTTAGGTGAAGGCTTTGCGCTCACGTAGTGTGCCGTTATCCGTAAACGGAGTTTTCCCTTTACTGGTAGGATATCCCGTTAACGTAAACGTAGTTTTCCCGCAGGGTAGTTTTCCTTTATGGTAGGGTAGGGAAACCCAACATATTAGTTAATATTGTAATTATCAATACATGACAATAAGTAATTCTTATTACTAATATTTCCTGATGCAGTGTAACAATAAGTGAAGTAACACCGTGCGAAAAACTAAAATACTTACAGGAGGGCTATAAAAATTGACTTTTAAACCAGAGCTTTGCGGTAACGAAAGCGAAGTCGAAACAAGCTTATAACTATCGCATCAAAATAAATGATAGCGAACTGATGATTTTACCGTTGTTCACTATTAATTCATGTATATACTGGTTCAGTATTAGTTAAAATAATACCAAAAATCCCATACTTATATGTCTGCTGACTATACTTCCAATTTACAAAGTATTTTTAGTAATATCTCACCCGAAAGTAGTGAATCGGATGTCGAAAAAAAAGTTATAGTTCCACTTTTGCAAATGCTGGGTTACAGTCCGAAAGATTGGGAACCACAAGCAGTGGTTGGTAAATCTAAACTTGATTTTCTGGTACTCCCACCGACCTCAGAGATTCCATATGCACCCTATTTAGTCATTGAAGTAAAAGCTCCTAGCAAAAATCTTGCTCAAAACATATGGCAAATCAATGATTATATGAGAAAAACAGTTGCTTTTATTGGATTGCTAACAAACGGATATGAATTTCGTATAATTTACAATTATCAACTGAAGCCAAAAGAAATATTAAATTATTCTCAAAAAGAGTTTATTGATAATTTTGAATCATTAAATAAATTATTATCAAAACCTACTTGCTTAACTATATACAAAACTATATACCAGAACGAACAAAATTTTCGTTCTAAATTTTTAGAACAAATTTCAAAATTGTTTAAAGATGAAAAAACTATAATGAATGTTAGTGAAAACCCTAGTCCCGAAAAAAGTAATACACCAAATACAGCGAAAGAAAAGGAGAAAAGTATGATTATTACTATATTTAACAATAAAGGTGGTGTAGGTAAAACAACAACAACTATTAACCTTGCAGCGGCATTGAATAAGCTGGGAAAAAGGGTACTTTTAATTGATATTGACGCTCAAGCTAATTTAACAACAGGGTTAGGAATTGACCCATTAGAAGATGTAGAACAGCAAGGTAAGAAAGATATAACTGATTTACTTCTAGACCCTAGAACTAAGTTAGAAGATGTAATTATTCATAAACAGTGGGACGATGTTGAACTAGATATAGTTCCATCTCATATTCGTTTAAGTAGTAAGGAGGCAGAACTGATTATGACACCGGATGCAGATAGAGTACTATCAAAGAAGCTAAAAAAATATAGCGAGAGGTATGACTATGTTTTAATTGACCCACCACCATCATTTGGTAAAGCTAATACTATTTCGGTAATGGCATCTTCTGCTGTATTTATTCCTACACAGTTAACACCATATCCAGTTCGCGCGTTAGAATACGTGATTGACAGAGCTATTGCAGTAGATGATTCAAAAGATGAGCCTCTACTAATTTTAGGTATAGCAGTAAGTATGTACGATAGATCATCTAGTAAAAATACTACCGCTATGACTCAAAAAATTTTAGAAATACTTGCAACAAAAGATGAAAGTAAAGAGATAGAACTGTTTCCGGAACATACTTGGATTCCGCGTTTAAATATTGTAGCTAATGCATCTGATATAGATAAAGCTTATCCTCTTTGCTATGCTGAATTTGACAAGAGTCTAAACAGTAGAGAAAAAGAATCAGCACAAGATGCTTTTAACTGTTATATAGAACTAGCAAAACATTTGATTTATATTATAAATAAAAAGCGGAGTAAGTAAATGAACGAAAATGAAAGACGTAATGCAATTGTTAACTATTTACGTATAAAGCCAGTAAATCATGGTCAAGTTTATACATTTCAGATAGCTTTACCTCCATCTGAAATATTAGATATTCCCTTTGAAAGGAGTGAATATTTAAAGCTGACCTTTGCCCATCAAGGTACTAATTTAATTCCGCTAATTGTACGTCGTACCGAAGCATATTCTGAAGAAGAAGATTATGAAGTAGTATATGGTGCTGACTGGTTGTTTATTGCCAAAGAAGTAAATATCGAAAAGCTGTGGGTTTGGGTTTTTGATATGACTGATGAGGAAGTTACTATCACAAAACAAGAAATGCAGCAGTTGATGGGGAATTCAAACCCTACTCCTAACGAATTAGAACTTGAATCTGACGAAAAAGGACAGCTTAAATCAGTATTAGAGCTATTAGATAGAGTCTTGCAACAAATAACAATACTGAATAAAAAAATTGAGTTAGTTACCGCATCTGTTAAAGAGTTTAAGACGGTTGAAAGTCAAAAAGAGCTATCGGAGGATACGTTAATTACTAAAGTCACTACAATTATTAAAGAAGTAATTGCTAAAGAATTAATTGAAGACGTTGTAAATAAAATATCAGAGTCTTCATCGTATCGTAGTTCTAGTGTAGTAAAACAAAAAGATTACGAATCTATGACAGTAATGGAACTTAAAGTAATAGCTTCCGAGCAAAATATAAAAGGACGTGCCCGAATGAAAAGACAGGAGCTTATTACAGCAATTAAAAAAAATGAAAGCCGATAAATTACTTAGCTACTACTTTCAAAGTAGCTTTGGCATTTTTGTTGTTGTGGGCAAATGTTACACAAGTGTGGCTGGATAGTAGCTAGGGGTGGGTTCGGCGCCGGCGCCCTCCAAGTTAGCCATTGCTGCATTTGTTGTAACTTGCGGGGAATTAGTGTATGGGCTATATGTTCTAGCTGTTCCCAAGAATAATAATATTCTTTGAATGGCAAAATAGAGTAAACTATCGAATCAACAGGCGCCTTTTTATTTTGCGAAAGCATATAGCTGTAAACTGCAACTTGTGCTAGCTGCGCTGATAAGTCTACGGGTTGATAAGCTTTAAACTCAATTAGGCATAAACGGTTAAAATCAAAATTGAAAACTAAGTAATCATATCTTCCTAAAACTCTTAGCTGTGAGTTATCAGACAAGTTGAAATAATGTTCAAGTTTACGGTCTTCAACAATAAAAGTTTCACTAATTACGTTTTCAGCACTACAATAGTTTCGGTTAATTATTAGTAGCTCTGCAAAGCGTATAATTAATTCTTTCAAACCTTCCCAAACTTTGAGCAGTGGTTGAGCTAAATTTGAGTCTTTACTTGTCGCCTTTTGTAAATAAGCATAGAATATTCTGTTGTAATAAAGCTGTTGTATGTTATGAGCTATTTGCTCTACAACTAACTCTGATGCAGATGGTCTAAATAATTCTATAAACTCAGGTTTATTAAGTAGTAAATTAATCAATTCGTCTACTAAGTTATGGAATTGAGCAATATCAACAACGTCCTGCGTCTGTAAAAATAATGTACTACCTCCAAAATGATGGTTTAAATAGAGTAAACGCGGACATTCAAACGCTAATCGTAATTTGTTCGGCGTTAAAGACTTGGGTTTTTCTGCTACCTGTACAGAACTTGGCGCCACTTCGATAACAGAAGTTAGTACATTAGCTTTAGAAAATCCTAGTAAACGTTGATGAACAGCAGCTAAATAGACAGTATCCATAGCTGCATATTTTAGCTGCTTTTGAGTAAGTGGGCGCCTTCCCCAGTCACTTCCTTGTTCTTCTTTATCTACATCTGAGAAGTTACATAGCTCTGTGGCTAAGGTTTTTAACTGTAAATTAGAAACTTGTAAAACTTGCTTACTTATTCTTCTGGCTTTTTTTAATGTACAAGTAATGTTTCGTGCGTCAATACTACCAAGATACTTTAAATCAAAGCTAGCATTATGAAATACTTTTTCGATTTGAGGATTAATCATGATTTGATTAATGAAATAAGAAATCAAATCACGTTTATCCAAAACATCAAAAATGTACACTGACTGGTTTGCTGCGTCACTAGCTTTTGTTAACACTTGTATTATAGAAAGCCTAGGTTTTTCAGTATACCAGTCAGCGATTTCTGTATCTACCCATAATATTTTAGCCGAAGTAAGTTCGTTAATCTTTGCTATAATCTCGATGCTTCCTGTTAAATATTGCATAATTCCTGATAACTATATAAATTATTTAGCCACTAAACAAATTAACTGCTCCATGTTTTTATTAGTATCCATAAGTTTAACTCTATCTTCATCTCGCAAAGAATCAATTAATCCCTGAATGTCCCTGTCACTAACGTTCGGATACTGATTTTGAGCTTGTGATAATAAAGTTGAAATTCCAAGAAATTGTTGAGTTGTAATAAGATTTAGCAAAAAGTCTTTAATTGATTGTAAATCTTTAGCCTGAATTCCTGTAGAATTATCTTTAGCAATAAGACCTAAGTCTTGTAAAACGCTACAATTTTCTAAAATCTTAGACTTACGCATTAAGTCTTGTAACTCTGGTAATTGAATAGTCTTAACACCAATAACTAATTCTTGACTTATAGAAGAATTAACTAAGCTCTGATAAGTTGCAAGAATATGAACTGATGCTAAATCAGGCTTGATGTGAATGTTTCTAGTTCCTTTGAAAATTTGTTGATAGATTTGATTACCTTTTAGCTTTGCATCTCCAACACTAGCCATCCTAATCAAATATAATTTTTGACAAAGATTTTGCTGAATGACTTTTTGAGCAGCATTCATTACGTTGAAAAATGTTACCATGTTAGCATCTTCTGCCCAAATTACTCCTATTTTACCAATTTTATGATGTTGATAGCTTAAAGAAGAGCTATCATATTTACCATTAATAAACTTAGTTTTTACAGACAGCAACTCTAAAGCTTCTAATGATAATTTTAACATGCTTATTAAGTCATGTGCAGCTACATAGCTTATTTGATTAATTCTTTCCTGAGTTTTTTTAATTTCTTTCAGCCAAATTAATGCAAATTCAGCTTGGTCTTTATTCCCACCTTTTCCAGCTTCGATAAGTAATTCTTTATATTCTTGATATTTCTGTCTTCCTAAAATAATTATATTTCTTGGAAGAGCTTTCCCACCAGGAAACTCATCTTGTAATAATTTTGTAGTGAGTGGGAAAATAGATGTATTAGGCTGAGGGTTAGCTGCTTGATGTAATACCTGTAATCGGTAAGCCCAAAGTGCTTCTGCTTGGTTTAAGTTAATCGGTCTAAGCTGAATATCTTTTTCTACTCTAGGTTTATCTGATTGAATAATAAGCTGTTTGGCACGCATCCAAGGCTCTTTTACTATGCTAATAATAATTAATAAGTTTTTAAGATTGTCATTATGAATAGTTGTATTAATGTTAAATAGTGGTTGAGGATTAGTGCCAAAGTATGCTGTACTCTCAACTTGGTCAAAACAAAGAACTATAGGTTGTGTCTCTGTTGATATTTTGCCAAAGTTAGCCAAAATATTTTTAGCTGCATCTTCCGTATCAATACAAAATTTTACTTTGAGAGCTTGCATTGACTCTTCACTTAAGTCATCACCTCTCAACCATTCACTAGCTAAATCATATAATTCTGGATTTGTCAAGTTATATAATACCCCAAAAAACATCTCAGGATTATAAATACTTGCTAATTTATATTCGTTTTTAAGATGCTTGATAAATTTTTGACGGTCATTTAATAATGATTGCCAGATGCCATCGGCAAAATTTTTCTTAGTGGAACGCTTTGTAAATGCTGATAAACTTTTGAGCCATAAAATTAATTGAGACTCTTCCTTACCTTCGGGTATTTGCAATAAGCTATCAACAGTATACCGTAAAATATGGCGCCAGATATAATCATTATCTGCCCAAGGTCCAATGTAGGCAAAAAAAGCCTTTGAGTTAAAAGTTTTTTTAAGTCTACCTAAAAGATAGCTTTTACCCGAACCTGAATCACCTACAAGTAAAAGTGTACGACTGCGATTATCTTTAGAAACAAGGTCTAAATAACCTTCGATATCATTAATTACTTCTTGATGAATTGACTCGACTACAGAAATATAATCTTGATTATCATTCCAAAAATTGCCAACCTTTGTATTTACGAGGTCAAAAGGGTTAACCTCGCGCATGATGATGTCGTTGATAGATACCATAGTTCAATTGTACAGTGAAATTAATGTAAGAGCGTTTAGCTGTGTAGCTCAATAAACAGTAATAAAAAAGAGCGAACCACCTATATTCTGAATAATTCCAGCTTCAACTTCGTCGGGCTTATAATCTGTGGGGTCAAGCAAAGTACTTAACTCTATCTGGTCGCTTGCTTGCAGACGGTAAAGTGCTTTGTCCAATTCATCGCGCGTTAGTGGTGGTTGTAACTTTTTCCGTAAGTGGAAGATTGGTAAATAATTGTCACTACCAATCTCTCTGTCTAAGTTCCGGATAATTTCTAAAATTTCTTCATCGCCAATATTAGTATCTTTTTCAACCGATAGCTCTGCGTTATCTATCGGTGTAGATAGCTGTTGTGAATGACCGCATAGAGTTTTCCGCATGAAGCGCAGGTAATTACCAAGCAAGTCTAAGCTGATATTCCCGGCGCCTTCAGCAACATAACCATCTCGCAAATACTCAATACCGCGTTCCGTCAGCCAAACTTCAGCATTTGTCTTTTTAATTTTCTCTTCAGGCTCAATCAAACCCTTGTCAATCAAAACTTTTATTATCTCATCCCGTTTACTAGCTTCTGGCAAAGTAATTTTACTAAGACTAATTTGTTCAGAAGCCTTACTAATCTTTTCCAATACCTGACGTTCTTCTTGTGTTATCGACACTTCTTTAAAGTCAAGCTTGAGCAAATCTTGACCATGAGATAAAATCTTGACCTTAGCAATTTCACGGGTATAATCTATAAGTCTTTGCTTACCTAAAGAAAGACAAGTCTTATCTTTAGCCTTCAAAGACTTAAATTCAATGGCATCGTAGCTAGAACGATAATCGTTACATCCCAGTAACTGAAGAAGAAAATTTAATTCATTAATATCCATCGATAATCTTAATTTTGGCTGAACTCAACAACACTTAGCTTAGATAGTAAAAAATTACACATATTTTTATTTCAGCAATAATTAGTGCCTATGGACTATTAACTCCCTGGCAAACTAGAAACTTCCTAGATTTATACAGTCACGCTTAACTTCACTTGCACTAATTCAAGGAAGTATAATTAGTGTTGCTTGTTCCCAATGTCATTTACTCTTAATAAAACCGTTTACGGTCAACTTTTAGCCGAATTTCAGCTAAAAATATTTACTTCTGAGGAAGAATATAATCTTGCGCTCGCTTCTGCTGAAAAGTTAATGCATTGTCAGAATCGTTCTCCTGAACAGACGGCTGTACTACATTTTTAGTTAACTTGGTTGAAGAGTACGAGAGTAAACATTACCCAATGGGAGAATCGTCTCCGCACGAAATTTTAGAATATTTGATGGAAGTGCGAGGTTTAAAGGAATCTGACCTAGCTGATATTATTGGTTATAAAGGTATTGTTAGTGAAATTATACACGGGAAGAGAAACATAAGTAAAAATCAGGCTAAGGCTTTAGAAGAGTTTTTCTGTGTTTATCCAAAATTATTTATTTCATTGTAAGAGGATGTTTGGAAAGTTATATTTAATATTTAATCTTAGCTTTAATCCCCCCAACCCCCCTTAATAAGGGGGGCTAAGAAATACTCTTATTCCCCCCTTATTAAGGGGGGTTAGGGGGGATCGTATTTGAAGAAAATGTCTGAACCGAGTAGCATTAATAGCAGTACTAGATAAATTGTAAAGCCCGGTTTATTAGCGTAAGTCGTATATTTTTACGCTTGGCTGAATGATATTCCTTTCTTTTTCATCATATCTTTAACTTTTAGCCAAATTTTTCTACTAAAAGTGATTCGCCATCCTGCCCATGCAGTTAAATCGATGTATTGGAAAAATAACATTCTGTTTGGGTGTTTACAGCCTAGTTTCCAAGGTTTCGCAGATGATGAAAAATGAACAATATAAGAATCGTTAATTACGTTATTATACATTTCTTCGGTCAAAGAAGTTTCTTTCCATGATGAATAACTATGTATAACAGCTTGGCTATTCCATCTTGGGTCAAGCTCACTCCATTTTCCTGCAATTACTGCATTCATTGCATCTTGGTCATGCCAGCGAATATATTGTTGATTATTAGTTATATAGTTAATTATTTCTTGTGAAAAATTATCACGGCGCCATTTCTCAACATTAATAACTAAAACTCCTCCATTGAAATATTTACAATCTGGAGCTATTCCAAGTTGCTGATAGTTTTGTAAACCTTTAGGAGAAGACACATAAGTTGCCTCTATATCCATATCTCGCACTGCTAATACATAATTATCTGCAATTTCTGTATCCCACAATTTCTCTATGTTGGCTTTTACTATTACATCACTATCTAAATAAATTGCTTTTTGATACTTTTCAGGTAGTAACTCAGGAATTAAAATTCTATAATATGAAGCAATTGTTATATGTCTGGAAATTATGGCATGAGCAAGTTTTGCCTCATCTGGTACAAGCCACTCAATAATAACGTTAGGTTTACTTAAAGATTTAAGAATCTTATTTTTATTTGCTTGTGTGATTTTATCTGCAATTATACATATAATTACCTGACGTTGACTACTAACATTAGCAATTACAGAGGACATAGTTGTGGCTAGTGGCATTGAATAATTATCGTCTGCACAGCCAACAATTACAATCGGACTTTTTTCTGTAACGAGCATTATAAACCTAACCCCTGTCTAAAATGTGATTAACGTAGAAAAAAGAATATTACACCAGTAGAGATAAAAACGTTATGAAACTAGCATTTTGACTTTCTTTGTGGCTTTTTTATATAATCTAGAAAATTTTTCGCTGAAGCTAGGAGAATAAAAGTTTTGCGGTCTACTTTCAGGGTGTTTCAAAAAGCGGTAATGCAAAAACTCTTCTTTGTAGCGTATATCTACATTTTCACCAGAACACAAACGAGTAAAATCGATTGTTGGGTAGTTCATATAGTGAAGTCGGTGGATTGGTTTTAAACCTTGCTCATTATAAAGGACATTGTTTATATTGACGAATAGGTCTGCAATGGCACAATTTCCAGTTCTATCTTCTCCATTTTCACTAAGAGTATAGTTAAAAAGTGGCAAATTTGATTTAAAGGTCAAATAATTAAATAAATGAGCGTCATCCCACCAAGCAGTTAGCCATTCTACTTCTCTCTGTTCAATTAAAAGCTTTTTATATTTCGTCAAATCTGCTGCTGTAAATAAACCTCGCTTTGAACCAAAAAAATCAGAGCAGTGAAGTCGAGGACGTATCTGTTGTTCTGTAAATAAATTAGCTTGCTCAAGGAATGGAACATTCAATGGTACCTTTATACGGTTTTTGCTATGTATCCAGTCATCGAATACAAAACTATATGTATTCAATTTTTCAAAAATACCATCAAAAGACTTCATTACCAAACTATCGGCATCACAAAATACAAATGCATCAAAGTCTCCATCAAAAGCACACATTTTCCTTTGTAGATGACCAGAAGACCACCAATTTCGTGATAGTTTAGAAGCTTTGGCGCCGGGATGAACAGCCCATACCTCATTTGCGAATTCTTCCCAACGCTGAATAGATTCGCTATTATCAAAAATGGTGACATTAACTCTAGAATTAACTTCCTGTTTTACTAAATCTAATTGTTCATTGTAGGGAATAATACAAACAGGAATATCGCCAATATTAACTTCTATACTATTTAGTAATGCGACTAATTGGTCGTAAACAGCGTCATTTGCTAGTGTGTAAATTCCAATCTTCATTATATTAAAACCTCTTAACAATTAATGCTATTTAATACACTTATTATCGACAAAATGTTATTAGTTACTTAATCATTTTTAATCGTCTTTGAAACTTATACACATCAGAAATTATACTGAATAAACCGTAGAATATAAAGTATTTAAGTCAGTGTGAGTTAACTTTTCGGACTGCATCAAACGCCATTGGTCGAATTCCAACGGGTAGCAGCGACAATCCTAAACCTGTTAACGCTTTAGAAAGCGAATGTGCTTTACCAGCTAGTACTAATTCTCTTCCTTGCTGCGTCTCACCTTTTTCTATTAATCTTAGCCCTAATAATAACTGTGTTTCGGTCAGGCGCCCTTGACGGATTTTTTCTAATTTATCTGACTCAAATTTATAATTTTCTAAGTACTGTATTTTATCTGATAGGTAGCGAATCGCACGGTCTTTACTTTGCTGTTCAGCGTGGCAGCGATATTCCATTAGTAATTCGGGTAGATAATACCCTTGTTTTCCTGATGATGCCAACCTTACAAACAAGTCGTTGTCTTCGCAGTTCTGCCAGTTGGGTTGCATGAAACCTACTTCTGTTAAGACTTTGCGTCTAAATAATGTGGCGCCAATTTGAAAGCTTTGACGAACGAATACGACTTCAAGCAGGTTTTCTACTATTCCTTCTGGTAAGGTGTCTCTTCCCCAAATGCGAGAGTTATATTTGGTTTGCACTTCGTCGCGTTGGTTGTTAATATCTATTATCCAGTGGTCGGTACCAACGAAATCTACTGATGGGTAGTTGTTTAAAATTGTGGCTGTGTGTTCTAAAAATTTGGGCGTGAGTCTATCGTCATCATCAAATTTTATGAAGTATTCCCCAGTTGCTGCTTCAAAACCCGCACGCATGTTGTTACTTTTTCCAACGTTTTGCTGGTGGCGAATGTATTTGATGCGGTTGTCAGTGTATTGTGACATCAAGTTGGGGGTGTCATCGCTAGAACCGTCGTCACAGATAAATAGTTCAAAGTTTTGGTAGGTTTGTTGAAGTACGCTTTCGATGGCGAAAGGTAGTATATTAGCGCGGTTGTACGTGGGAATCGTAATGGTTATTTTAGACATTTTTCTCTATTTTAATATATTTATATACTTCCCTAAAGTTTTATCAATATAACAGTGGCGCTTTTATATTCTTCAAACGCTATATTTAATATCAGTGAGGTAGCTGTATAAATTTTATACATGAAAATAGCTACTTGATTTATATATCTAAATATCAGGGATATTAACGATGACGTTATCTTTAATCGTAGTTAATCCTATATTTATATAGTTTACATTTTTTATCAGTATAATCACTTAAAATGAACATACTAATGTTATCTTCAACTTTTCCTTATCCTGCTACCCGTGGGGGTACGCAGGTACGAACCTTTAATTTATTAGATTACCTAAGTCGGCGCCATACCGTAACGATGGTGACGCAACGCGAAGCTGATGTTAGTGATATGGATATTTTTAATTTGAGAGAGCATGTTGATAATTTAGTTGTTTTTGACCGTCCACACACTGGTAATGGTGGTGCGCTAGGAAAAGTTAAGAGGTTTGGCACTTTTATCGCGCGCTCAACTCCACCTAGTGTACTAAATAGATATTCACCCCAGATGCAAAGCTGGATTGATGATTTTGTTGAAGCAGGTAAATGTGACGTTATTACCTGTGAACACAGCGTTAATGAGATTTATATCAGACCGCATTTTCAACAAAAAGTCAAAACTGTAGTCAATGTCCACAGTTCCGTGTACGGTAGCTGTTTGAATCAACTTGAAACCGGAATTTCTGAAAATAAACTTCGCGATAGATTAAATTTACCCTTACTACGCCGCTACGAACAAGAGTACTGTAAAAAGTTTTCAGATATTGTTGTGACAACCGAAGAAGATAAAATTCAACTTCTCAAATTTAAACCAAACGCTAAAATTCCTGTAATTCCCAATGGTGTAGATTTGGTGTCGTTCCCTTATCGTACTTCTGACCCTGGTGGGCGCCGTATAGTATTTGTTGGGGCAATGGATAATTTAGCCAATATTGACGCAGTATGCTTTTTTTGTAACGAAGTTTTACCAGAAATTCAAAAACTTTACCCAGGTACAACTTTTGATATTGTCGGTTCTCGTCCGACAAAAGAAGTGCTTGAGCTTAAAAATAAACCAGGTGTGAATGTTACGGGTCGAGTTCCTTCAATGGCAGAGTATTTACATCAAGCTACTGTTTGTGTAGTGACAATGCGAACCGGGTTTGGAATTAAAAACAAAACTTTAGAAGCTATGGCAGCTGGTACACCAGTTGTAGGTAGTAATCGCGGTTTAGAAGGGTTAGCTTGTGACTTACCAAATGTACCACTGCGAGCAATACGGGCAAATCATCCAGATGAATATATAAAAGCAATTAGTCAAATTTTTGACAATCTGCAATTGCGCGCGGAATTATCGCATAATGCACGAGAGTATGTTGAGAAAGAATTTACCTGGGAAAGTGCAGGTCAGCAGTACGAAGAAATCGTAGGGGCGGGTTATACAACAAACTAGTAACATTATAATAACCTACCTAAACCCGCCCCATATTTGGACGGGCAAGGATGCCCATCCCACAAGATATAAAATTTAATGCAAAGGAAAAACGGGGAAGTGCAAAATATTCAATTTTAGATTATTACTGCTGCAACGCAGGAAATATTCTACTTGGTATGGGAACACGAGGATTTACGTTAGGTATAGCAGCTTTCTCGACAGATGTTTGACTAACTGAATTTGAAGGTGTAAGTGATTTGTCAGTTGAGTTATTTATATTTTGATTTGATGCTGGTTGTGGCGCCAGTAGTGTTTCATCATTATTATCTACATTATCGGTTACTGTCTGTGCGTGACAGGGGTTTACAGCCATAGTGGTACTAGCCGCTATACCTAAAGCTAGTAGGTAACGAGTTTGTCGATGCATAGATTTTCAGAAAAGTTTATTATTAACTAATCTGAATTTAATCTTGCTGAGATTATTTTAAAAGCGAAGTACCACTGATTTTTTTATTTATTTTTCGCAGTTTAACATGTGCTAATTATTGAGGTTTTTAGCTAATTTCTTGCTGTTTATATAAAAAATTTATGAAGTATAGAGCTTAGAACATGAAACTACTTCGCAATACTCCCATTGTTACTGAGTCACTATCGGGTGTGTGTCCTGGTTGAATAATGTGAATTATGCCTGGTGTAATACTGATGTTGTCTGTAACTTGGAAGCGATAGAAGGCTTCTATTTGAGTTGTTGTTCCTGGTTGACCACCTGAGCGACCTGTACCACCGTTAATAATATCTGGTACGTTATTTCCTACTGGTAAGTCACTATTAGTTATTTTTGGTGGTTGTCCTACGTAAATTCCCCCAAGGTTGCCTTTGCGGAATAAGTCTGGAAAGTTCATATATACCATCCAGTTGGTTGTTTCTACGTTTCCTGACCGACCGGGAATATTGGAGTTTGTATAACCACCCCAGGCGCCTAAAGTAAATTTAGGTGATAATTGCCAGTTAAGAGTGGCGCCAACTGCGTTTGTTTTAATAGGTTCGCGTTTTTGAGTAGTAGGGTTGACACCTGTTAAACAATCATCACCGACAAACGTTTGTAAACAACCACTCGAAGAATAATTATTTGCGTAATACACACTTAGGTCTAAACTATCGACTGGTGTTACTAATAGCTGCGCTGCTGCTGTTGTATTTCCATCGAATAAACCATTACGTTTGGTTGGGTTTCCAGGAGTAGCACTCATATAAATACCCTGCAAACTCGCGCGCTTGGCAAATTGCCAGTCAAATGCAATTCCACCTTGATACGCAAATCCCATATTTAATATTGGGTTGCGTTGAGCGAAATACGAAAGCGGGCCAGTGGCGCCACTTTCTGCACGGTTTGGTCCGCGAAATGCACTTGCCATGTTAACGTTACTTGTACCAACCATAATGGCGAAGTTGTCGCTCAAAAGTCGGTGATAATGCAAATCGCTAAGTACTAAACTGTTGCCTGTTGAAAATTCATAGCCTAATATTACATTGTTAGTTAACGCTGGACTTGTACCACCATTAGCAGCTAAAAGACCTGTTACTAAATAGCTTTTTGGGTCAAACTGAGTTGTTAAATAAAGTTGATTGAAATTTATTACATTTGTATTTGTACCTTGGTCTTGTGTATCTCGTCTACCGTCGCGCGGTGCAATGTCACCACGGTTACGAGTACGACCTTGAATACCAATAACGCTAAGACCCGATAATTTTGTTGTCGTCGAAAATCTATTAGCCTCAATGGAAGCAGTACGCGCTTCTAAATTATCAACTCGACCGCGTAAAGTTGCTAATTCAGCAGCAAATTCTTCTTGTAATTTACTTAAACGCGCTAAATCTTCTTTTTTAAAAGATTCATCAACTGCAACACCAATAACTTGGTTAACACGGTCTAGACAAGCATTCAACCCAGCAGCAAACTCATACCGAGTCAGGGCACGATTTCCTTTGAAGGTTCCATCAGGATACCCTGCTATACATCCATAGCGTTCAACCAACGATTGTAACGCTTGGAATGCCCAGTCAGTAGGTTGTACATCTTTAAGCTGTGACACAGATGTCACCTGTGACATTCCGTCTTCATCGCCGTTCATTGAGAAAGGAACGGATGCGACAGAAAAAGAAGAAACAGCACCACTTTCTATGCGAGACAACTCGCCTGATAATGCTTTGCTAGGTAGCCCAATAACTCCCCCAACTAGCATCCCGGTAACGATACAAACTTTATCCTTTAAGCGCATCCGTTTTTACTCACACTTACACTCACACTCAACGGACGAGTTTATTCAATAAGTTTTAAATATGACATGCGAGAATTTACGGAAATTTATCAGTAATTAGCGATTTCTTATAAAAGCGAGTATAAAAGAAAAGTGCAGTACGTAAGACCAATAGTTAATATGGCTACACCACGAAAGCCGATAAAAAAACCTCTACCCAAAAATTCAAACGCGCGTCTTGTTAAGCGTGTCGTCAAAAACACAAGCCAAAAATCTAACAAAACAAGGCGCCTAACATCATTGATAGCTCTGATAATTTTGCTGTTGCTTACAAGTTTGGTTATAGGGTTTGCGTGGATTAGCTTTTTATTTATTTTTCAACCGCAACAACTTGGCTGGATAAATAAACTTTTACCACAGTGGGCGCAAATTAAAGTTGCTAAAAGTGAAGCGCAAACGTTAGCACAAATTGAAGCGGATGTAAATAAACTTGGGTTACAAAAAGGTGAAATAATTTTTAATGAAAACTCATTCTTATTACCTATTTACAAACAGCGTTCAAATTGCCAATCTGATTGTAAAGAAATTGTCGAACTGCGAGTTTATCAACAAGCATTGGACTTAGAGTTTAAAACGGAACCAGAAAAACATTACCAGCTTACAACTCAAATTGCTATCGCAGGTCCAGAAGAGTCGTTTGTAATTGCACCACTTGTTAATGCCACTAACGAAAATCAAGGAAGCAGCATTTCTTTACCTGTAACCGAAATTAAACGCTTAGAAGGCGCCTCAAAAGGTTCTGGCACTTGGTACTATTTACTTGGACAGCGCAGCGAAGGTACTTACAATATCAACTACGGTCATATACTTTATTTCAATCCTGCTCGTTACCATATACAGCAGCTCATATCTTGGACAAGTCCAACAGGTACACTTCCACAATGGCAACAAGTCACGGGTAATAGTAATAAAGAACTAGTTATAAATCAAACTGTTGGCTTAGAACCACAGTTACAAGTCTATCAAGTCAAATCTGTAAAAACTTTCCTCAACCCTGTTGAACTCAACGAAATTACGCTTAAACCAGCAGCTTTAAAAGATTCATCATTTGAAAAAGCCATTTCAATGGCACGCAGTGGTCTATGGACTCCCGCATATAATTCACTAAAATTTATTAAAAAGCAGAAAAAGAATATTTCAAGCAACGCACTAGCTCAAATCGATGTTATTCGTTTACACTCTCAAATTAGTAAAACTCAGGCAGATACAACTTGGGCAAGTCCCAGTCAACAAGTCATTGCTAATTTAATCGATGGACGTTGGGGTAAAGCGTTAGAAGCATTCAAAACTACACATAAACAAAACTCGTTAGAAATTAGTCAGTCACTCAAAGCTGACAGTGGACGGTTATGGAGTCGTATTGAAGCTGCTTTACAAGTTAACCCCAGCCAAAAAGAAGTGCAAGCTTGGGGAGCATTAATTTTAGCATCACAATATGGAGACGCACGCGCTTATTCATGGTTAAAGGAACAATTCAAGGGTAAACCAGTTAATTTGCCTGAAATTCAAGTTTTACTAAAACATCTCAAAGGTGAAGTTACTGCCCAGTCTTTGCCAACCACGACACACACGAGCAAAATCATCGGTTCGGCACAAAGTATTGAAAGCAAACAGGTCAATTTCAACGATTGGTTACAAATCGGCGCCGACAATAGTGACAATAGTACTAACAACCCATCTAATAATCAAAAATGGTATCAAGTCAAAGTGTCAACGTTTCATGATGGTAAAAACTGGCTAAAAGCACCGTTCACTACCTTAAACCTACCCAAAACGGCGCCAGAAAAACAAAAATATCTACGTTCAATTCTAGGCTTAGACAACGACGCAACACTGCAAATCGCAGTATGGCATACAAACTCTGAACAACAATCTACAACTGCAACAATCAAAGCTGTTCAGTTAACAAACGGAACGTTGCGTTTACTAGTTTTACCAAATAACTCTGTGCATATCTCAACATCTGGCGAAAAGAATCAACCTCAAGCACTAGCGACAACAACATCAGCACTCGAATGGATACAACCATCACCAACCACCTTGGGGCAATTGCAAAGTATAGACTCGCAACGCGGCAATGCTGTTTTGAAAGGAGTATGGCGCGCGTTACAAACTACAAATAGCGTCAAAGGAAATCTTCCCAATGTCCAAACTATTCAGCAAAAGCTAGGACACTGGCCTGTACAAGAACTCGATATAACTGGCAACGGCAAGCCAGAGATTGTACTGACAGCATCAAACGAGGCAATCACATCACTGGCGCCTGTTGCCAAGCAAACACAAAATAAAAAAAATCTAAATTCTCGCCCTAGGACGTTAATTTTATCGGACAATAACAGTATAATTTATACAGACTTAGGTCAAAATTCCCAGAAATCACTGATAGCTATAGCAAATTTAAGTCAAACTAATTTGCCTTCTTTGCTGATTAGTGAGTCCGATGGCTACACATTGAAGCGCTGGTCACAAAAAAATCAACGCTTCGAGTAGTCAACTTAAATTACGTCATTACAACGAATAAGCCTGATATTATTCTGGCTTAATTGTCGTTAATCTTTGTGTGTTCAAATTCTGCAACTCTTGTAGCAAGCACTCCACTTCAGCTTGCAAATGCATAAATTTGACTTGTTGGTCTACTTGGTAAAACGTTTTGTTTAAGTTAGAAGCCAACTGACTTACGGAACTGCGTTCTGAAACTGTTGATATAGACATACGAGTATTGAATCCTCAACTCACACCATTAGAGATATTATAATAGTGTCATATTTAAAATCATTAAAATATTATATACTTGGTATAAATAGTTCTAATGATTTACTTTTCAGTGTATTTGACTACAAATGTATTCATCTAGTTCCTTAAGAATTGGTTATTTTTGTTACTTTTTCTTAAAGTTTTGATAAAAATCACTCTATAACATAGTAATATAAGTATTATTGCTTATTAAAGTCATTCTTCAGTATGTCAAACAAACTAAAACTAGGTATCCTCCAAACGGTAGAATATTTAGGTAATTTTACAAAATTAGTGTGAGATGGTGCGTTCAGGCGCCGCGAACACCTGTATATTAAATAGTTGGGTAAACGTATTTTTGTTCCTGTTGAATCATATATACCGTGACTTTAAGCTTGTCTGCTGTTAAATCAAATTGCCAACCCTGGCTGGGACTTATCGAAACCTATCGTGAGTATTTGCCTGTCAGTGAAAAAACTCCAGTAGTAACACTGTACGAGGGGAACACACCTTTAATTCCTGTACCATCGATAGCTCAACGCATTGGAAAGCAGGTGCGTGTGTTTGTAAAATACGACGGTCTTAACCCAACAGGGAGTTTTAAAGACCGAGGAATGACGATGGCAATTTCCAAAGCCAAAGAAGCTGGGGCAAAAGCGGTGATTTGTGCGAGTACAGGCAACACTTCAGCCGCAGCAGCAGCTTACGCGCGACGTGGTGGAATGCGTCCTTTTGTGTTGATTCCCGATGGTTATGTTGCTCTTGGTAAATTAGCGCAAGCACTATTATATGGTGCAGAAGTATTAGCTATTAAAGGTAACTTTGACCGTGCCTTAGAAATTGTCCGTGAGATGGCAGAAACTTACCCAGTCACATTAGTGAATTCGGTAAACCCCTATCGTCTAGAAGGACAAAAGACAGGTGCCTTTGAAGTAGTGGATGTTTTGGGAGATGCACCGGACTGGTTATGTATCCCCGTAGGTAACGCAGGAAACATTACTGCGTATTGGATGGGATTTTGTGAATATCATCAAGCCGGAAAATGTGGGCGCCTACCGCGTATGATGGGATTCCAAGCAGCAGGCGCCGCACCATTAGTTACAGGTCACCCTTTCCCGCATCCAGAAACAATAGCAACAGCAATTCGTATAGGTAATCCTGCGAGTTGGGAAAAAGCAGTAGCAGCGAAATCTGCTTCTACAGGAGAATTTAATTCAGTCACCGACACCGAAATTCTTGATGCTTACCGACTATTAGCATCTGAGGAAGGAATTTTCTGTGAACCAGCGAGTGCAGCATCAGTGGCAGGAATGTTAAAAGTCAAAGACCAAATTCCAACTGGCACCACAGTAGTTTGTGTACTAACAGGAAACGGTCTAAAAGACCCCGACACCGCAATTAAACACAGTAACAGCCAATTTAAACAAGGCATCCTTCCCGAAGTTAAAGCAGTCGCAGAAGCAATGGGAATGTAAAAAAGTTAGGAGTTATGAGTTAGGAGTTAGGAGTTAGAGGGAGTCTTGTCATGCTGAACGTAGTGAAGCATCTCTATAACTTATCGAAATCTTAAAGATTCTTCGCTACGCTCAGAATGACAATTTATACCTTCCCTAACTCCTAACTCCTAACTCCTAACTATACTCAGCACTCAGCACTCAGCACTTTCCACTCATCACTACTTAGGGCTACTATAAGAGACTTTGCCATTTTCTTTAACAGTGAGATGATGTTCTCTAGTATCTGTAGTGTTTGTATGTCCTACAGAAGCGGTTTGAAGTGGAACATCGGTGCTAAACTGACCGTTAACCAAAAAAGAGTCTTCACGATTTGGCTTAAATTGCCAGATTCTTTCTGTACCTGGTAATATATCTCGCTGCTCAAAATCTTTACCAGCTACTTGTACTTTCATAAAATTGATGGTCTTTTCTGAGTCGTTACGCACCACAAGTTTTGCTTCGGGTGCCTCAGAGTTACAGGCATTGAATCCAAATACTGATACTGTTGCTAAAATAGCCAATGCTCTAATTCTTTTAAAAAGGACTACTTTAGATATTTTCTTTTTAGTTGGCATAGAAAATTATCTCCGTATAGGGAAAAACTAATAACTCTCTCCAAATAAGTAAGAGTGCTTATACTTAGAGGTTTCCCAGTAACGGCGCCAAACTAACATAAAATTTTTATGAATTTGGTTTTACGATGGTGTCATTATGGTATTATGCCTTATTTGGCTTCAGAGCGTATTCGCGCCAAGCTATCAATGGCATCACCGAGAGCTGTAGTAAGACTATTACGAGTTTGAGCGTGACTTTCCTGCTCGGTTTTTAAAGCAAGCAACAGACTCGCACGTTCTTTCATCGCTTCAATGAGTTTGGCTTGTAATTCTTTCGTTTCGCCAATTTGACTAATTTCAGCATGTATAGCTGTATTTACATCCGCGTCGGGGAGTATCGTTTCGTCAATACCCCGCATTTTTCTTAGTTCTGCCTTTAAAGATGCTATTTCTTGCTGTAACAGTTGAGCATCAGTACGACGCTGTTCAGCTTCGGTGTTATAGAGTTTGCGCCATTTTTCAGCACTTTCCCACGCTTCATCACAGCGCGTTATTGCATCTGCCAGCTGTTGCTTCAGCGCTTGAATTTCTGTTAACCACCGCTGCGTTAAATCTTCACTCATAAAACTATAGGGATAAAAAGTGCATAAGTTGATTTTGCCTACATTTACTAATAGACAACAATATCCTAACGCTTGTGTATTCACTGTTCCCATTATTTTACATGTTTCCATCCAACTTCAAACAGAGGTTTCTGCGGCGCCTCAAGTTTGTGTAACACAACATTTTAATGTACCTTAATTTCGTTGCAAGGACTCAAATAAACAATTCAAACATGGTGTCTTATTGTAATAACATAAGTCGCGTGCTGGCACAAATAGCTCATTCCCACGGGGAAATCAAACCATCACCCTCAACTGAAAGGAATCTCCCACTCCAGTAAATACGCTTTCCAAAACAACCTATTACCCAAATAACTAAACTCAGTAAATCTCGCAGTGGTAAAGCCCAAAGCCAAAGTAAGAGTTTTGGAGATTTCATACAAAAAATACTTACCAGTACCTGAGCGTAGCGTACCAATATTACAGTTAAACAAATTGCGACTGCCCACGAAGTGAACCCAGACAAAATTAATAGCGGTAGGCAAAAAACCGTACCATAGCAAAAAATCATGCCGTAGTATATGGAACCGCGATTGTAACGAATAGTTCTGGCCCAACGTAACTCCCGTGCATAAAGTTGACCTATACCTTCGCTACCAGGATTCCAATCTAATACGTAGGGAGATAGGTAAATTTGATAACCGGCTAAAGCAATCCTTTTACCAAGATTGTAATCAGAGCCAATCCTACTTGTGTGTAAGCTACCACTCTCTAATAAAGTAGATTTACTAGTAGCAATAGTAACGCCAATCGCAAAACGCAAACCAAAATCAATAGCGCGAGCAATTAAAACGCTAGGAAGAAAATCAAAACAGCGACCGAAAGATGCAAGCGCAGCAATTAAGGAATTGGGAGACCGTAGAATATAAGCACAAGTAACAGCACCTACTTGGTGATTTTTGAGTGGAGCAGTCAAAAAACGAATATACTCTGGGCTAACCTTTATATCACCATCAGCAAAAATTAAAATTTCATGCTGAGATTTTTCTAAAAGATAGCTTAAATTACTATCTTTAAGATTTACGCCGAGCGGAACCAAATCTGAGTAGTATTTTACGCGGTCGGGGAAAATTTTAACCAGCTTTTCGAGGATAACAATAGCTGGGTCATCCTTATCTGTTACTCCAAATAAAACTTCATAATCTGGGTAATTTTGATTGCAAAGAGAAAACCAATTATCCCACGATTTTTCGTCTATACCCTTTACTGAAACTAAGATGGAAACAGGCTCTATGTTATTTTCGCTCTTGCAATCTTTATTAGTGAAAAACAGAAGAGTATAAATAGCACAAGCTAAATAAAAACAAACTGAGCCGAAACAAATAATTAAGCAAAAAATTTCTAGGAAGGTAATCATATTCTTTACACGCTACAAGTAAAGCTTAAGATACCGATTGTCAAAAAAGCAAAAAGATGCATAAATTGCATGATCATAATTATGTCCCCACTTGCTGGTTTTACCACTTATTCGTGCTAGTTCTCTATCGGTATGGTCTAAAAAGTTAGATAGTGCGAATATAAAGGCGCCAAGATTTGCGAATTTGATATCGATGGCTAGTAGGAGTGATGAAGTTATACCTGTGATGTTTGTGTTGGTGAGGGGAGGCACTAGCCAGTTGGCGGATTTGGGCGTCCCAAGTTTTGGTTGTCATGAGGTTTTGTGGAAGCGCTGAAGCGCTTATTACTAGCGGGGCAGTTTTTGGGAGTAGAAGGAGGCTGTTTCTTCTCCTTTGTCGCATTCCAGGGCAAACTTAATCAGGTGATGTCCAACTAAACCAACGTGAATTAAACTTTCAATATCACCCTTAGAAAAAGCTTTGCGTGCCATTTTCCAAAAGGTGTTACGGTAGTTTCCAAGTATACCTACTTTTACTAAGATATTAGTTAGGTAGGTTAAGCCTTTGATGATGTTGGCTCGTGAAACCCGTGCGGGACTGTTGGGTACTTTGATACGATTAGGGTAAGTATTTTCTATGTTGTAGGCAAATCGCTGGTAAAGAAATTCTGGTTCGTAGGCAGTTGTTACACACTGGCGCCACATTTGGGTAACTTGTTCGTATGGCATCAAAAACTCTACGTTAGAATCACGGGTTTCGTCAAATATAAGCCTTCCTTCTTGTTCGAGTCGGCGCCATAATGGTGTACGCGGTAAAGCATGAAGTAGATTTATCGTTAATAATGGAATGTTAGACAACTCGATAAATTCAAGAATACGCGCGCATGTGTCTTCTGTATCTGTATCGAGTCCCATAATAATACCCGAAACAACCTCCATACCGTAACTATTAAGAATTTTTACGCCTTCAAGAATTGGTATACTCAAGTTTTGCGTTTTGGAAATCGCTTGCAGTGCATTAGTTTCAGGAGTTTCAATCCCACAGAATATAGTACAAAAATATGCTTGGCGCATCATTTCAAGTAACTTCGGACTTTGTGCCAAATTCAATGTCGCTTCACAAGCAAACTGAATAGGATACCCGTTGCGTTTTTGCCACTCAATTAAATGCGGCAATAATTCCATCGCTGCTCGACGATTACCAACAAAATTATCATCGACAAAATATACCGCTCCAATGTTGCCATATTTGAGCATGGTATCAAGCTCATTTATAACCTGTTCGGGAGTTTTCATGCGTGGATTATTTCCGTAGAGTTCTGGTATATCGCAAAACTCACAATGATACGGGCAACCACTAGAAAATTGAATATTGGCAATAAAATATTGGTCGAGGTTGAGTAAATGATACGCTGGAGTAGGAAACTCAGTTAAAGGTAAACGTTCTTTTGTTTCAAAGCGTAGTTGCTGCGATGGGCGCCTGTTATGATTATCAAGATATTCAATCAAGCGGTCGGTTGCATCACCCAATTCACCCAAACTCAAAATATCAAAATCAGGATAATACTCAGGACACCCCGAAACTGATGGACCACCAACAACAGTAATTTTACCTTCGCGATGTGCAAGTTCATTAATTTGATTGATTTGCGCGCGTTGAATATGCATCCCACTAACAATTACAACGTCTGCCCATCTATAATCTTTACGTGTTGCAGGTTTAACATTTTCATCAACAAACCGAACTTCCCATTGCTTGGGTAAATATGAAGCGACAACTAATATACCTTGTGGAGGCATAAACGCGCGTACCTTTCCCATTAATGGATAAGCATGATGAAAAGTACCGAACGAACGGCTATACTTTGGAAAAACACAGAGAATGCGACGGTGGTTAGTTGGAGTATAACTCTTGCGCTCTTTAGTGGAAGTATTTTGAGTTGTTACTGTAATCGGGTTCTCAAAAGATTTTAGATTTACAGTCATAAACTACTTACCTAAACTAGATTATTAATCAATTCCCGCACAGCCGTTAAAATAGTAAAGCTGCTCTATCTTAATTCACAGTACCAGTTTAGAATGGAACTTCTTCGCTACGAACATAATCGCAAGCAAAAGTTACAAAAACCGGGTTTATTGGGCATTTATTTTCCTTTTTCCCTCTTCCCCTTTTTTAAATTGAAATGAATCTTATTCTCTTTTTACTACGTTCCGCGTGGGGAATGGTAGCGATAGCAATATTTACCGGATTTCTTAGCGGTGGTAGTAGTGCTAGTCTTATTGCATTAATTAGCAACGCAAGTACTCGCACTCCTGGTTCATCACTTACCCTGATAGCTTGGGTTTTTGTTGGTTTAGCAATAATTTCGCTAATTACCAGTGTAATTTCACAGGTAATGCTAATTAAACTTTCGCAAAACGCGGTCTTTCAACTCCGAATGCGTTTAAGCACTCAAATTCTCAACTCTGAATTAAACCATCTCGAACGTTTAGGAAACGCGCGAATATTAGCGACCCTTACCGAAGATATTCAAGCTGTCGCAAAGGCAGTTTACATAATTCCGTTTTTATGTATCGATTTGGCGATGGTTTTAGGTTGTCTTATATATATTACTTGGTTATCGTGGCTTGTAATCGTGATGGTAGTTATATTAGCTGTAGTAGCGATTGGTAGCTGTCAGTGGTTAATACACCAAGGTAAGAAATATCTAGCTTTAGCTCGTGAAGACGAAGATATTTTGTTTAAACATTTACGTACAATTACGGATGGAATAAAAGAGCTTAAACTACATTATCAACGGCGCCAAAGTTTTACCGAAAGGCAATTACAAACAGCAGCAAATGCATTCAAACGTCACAACACCCGTGGTCTCACATTATTTGCAATGACAAATAGTTGGGGAAGACTAATATTTTTCTTCGCTATTGGGTTTGTATTATTTACACTTCCTAAATTTCTCACCCTTAACCCACAAACGCTTACTGGCTATATACTCACCTTCACATACCTAATGCTACCGATGGATAATATCGTTAGTAAGCTGCCTCAAATCGTAAGCGCAAATATTGCACTACAAAAAATTGAATCCCTAGGATTATCATTATCAAACCGTGCTGAAATTGCAACGGTTCCTACTGATATTACATTATGGCGCCGTTTAGAACTGAGCCAAGTAATTCACACATACCATACAGATAACGAAGACAGTAACTTTGTGCTTGGTCCAATAGACTTGGTATTACACCCACAAGAACTAATATTTATAGTCGGTGGAAACGGAAGTGGCAAATCATCACTTTTAAAAATCATCACAGGGTTATATGCTCCCGAAAGTGGAGAAATACGCTTAGATGGTGAATTAATAACAGACCAAAACCGTGAATGGTATCGTCAGCACTTTTCAGTTGTATTTGCAGACTTTTACCTATTCGACGAACTATTAGGGTTAGAAAGTACGAACTTAAACGAACTAGATAAACAAGCGCAAGAATATTTAAAATTATTAAAACTCGACCACAAAGTAAATATAGAAAACGGTAAACTTTCCACAACATCATTATCTCAAGGACAACGTAAGCGACTAGCATTACTCACAGCATATTTAGAAGACCGACCAATTTATCTATTCGACGAATGGGCAGCAGACCAAGACCCCACATTTAAAGACGTATTTTATAAAGAGTTATTACCTTCATTAAGACACAAAGGTAAAACAGTAATTGCCATTACCCATGATGATAAATATTTTGGTGGCGCCGACCGAATCATCAAACTAGATTATGGTAAAATCACTTAAATATATCTAAGACTTTGTGGAATATATCTAAGACTTTGTGGAATATATCTAAGA
>ERZ1066124.338-NODE-338-length-35206-cov-23.560468_pt1 | contig 35206 bp, 32 predicted proteins | sample MGYA00382771_ERZ1066124 | MGnify/ENA primary metagenome ERZ1066124 (study PRJEB33369, sample SAMEA5778354) | biofilm metagenome | biome: Industrial cooling water; feature: Water cooling tower basin; material: Biofilm | place: United Arab Emirates | collected... | reverse complement strand
ATAGCTGTTTCAAATAGCTGCAGAATTCCTCAAATTCCCGACTTTTTTAAAAGGTCGGGAATTTGACTAACCCAGCGTCAAAACCTTGTAAGGTAATTCAATGCGGATACTTTTTACCATTGCCCACTTTTTTCGACCCGATAGCAAGGGTAAGCACGCTTCCCAAAGAAAAAATCCCCAACCGCGCGTACAAGCTTTGAGTGAAAGCATTAGTAACTTGCATCAGCTATTTGGCAAATCTCAAAGTATTATTAATATCGGTAAAAAATTAGCTTTTCCTGCGAACCAAGCTGAATGTAGCCAAATCGATATTATTATTTGTACTACTCAAAATTGTAATCTACTCGAACAACTATCTTTACCATCCCATTTTTATCAGCATTATCCGACTCAAGCCGAACCTTTGCTATTAGGATTTGAATGTCAAGCGGTGCTGAGAGATTATTTAGGTAAATATGATTATTACTGTTTCCTCGAAGATGATTTAATCATTCACGACCCTTGGTTTTTCGTAAAATTAAATTGGTTTACTCAACAAGCGGGTGATTTCAATCTGCTACAACCCAATCGCTACGAACTTTCTATCAATAATGTTACCGATAAAGCCTATATTGATGGCGATTTACTCCCACGAGTAACCGCACCCTTTCAAAATGTGCAAGAGCAAGCGGAACTCAAAGGTCAAATTATGGGGATACCTATTACTTTTCATCGCGCTTTAAATCCCCATTCTGGTTGTTATTTTTTAAATGCCAATCAAATGGCTCATTGGGCAAAACAAGCGCATTTTCTTGACCTAGATACGAGTTTTGTTAGCCCTTTAGAAAGTGCTGCAACTTTGAGTATTATGAAAACATTTAGAATTTACAAAACAGAACCCCAACAGGCAAATTTTTTAGAAATTCAGCATTTTGGTACAAGCTTTTTAAGCCTAATCGGCCGTCAGGTGGCTTTAGCTACCTCTAAATAATTCGTAATAATAACAAGGTCAGAAAGCAATATTAGTATTACAGTATAATTATATACAACGATTTTATTATGGTTACGCTCCCGGACATGATATAACTATCTTAACTGTCCCAAAAACTTGCTTAAGTGTCTTAACTGTTGCCGCAAATGGGAAATCACCAACTGTATCCTATATTAGCATATTTACTAAGTTTTATTTGCAAATAAAATTGCTTTCATCGGCTACAATTAATTGAGAACTGCTATTTTGCAGCGCTGATAAACACGATTAGTTATCAAAAAATGGTTATTAGTCCATACACAGTTGGTGGTAGTTTACAAAATAATGACCCGACCTATGTAAAACGTCGTGCTGACTCAGAACTTTATACGGCACTAAAAAATGGTGAATTTTGTTATGTCTTTAATACTCGACAAATGGGGAAGTCTTCTTTGCTTGTCAAAGTTAAACACCGGTTAGAAAAAGAAGGTTACTGCTGTGCAAGTGTTGACATGACCCGAATTGGTAGCAAACATATTACCCCTTTACAATGGTACAAAAGCATGGTGGGGGATTTATGGCGGGGATTTGGTTGCTTCAATAAAATTAATTTAAAAACTTGGTGGCAAGAAAAAGAAGAAATAACGCTGCCGCAAAGATTGAGTGAATTTATCGAGGAATTATTACTCAATCAATTTCCTGGTCAAAAGCTTTGTATTTTAATTGATGAAATCGACAGTATTCTGAGTTTAGACTTTTCTGTCGATGATTTTTTTGCATTAATTCGTTACTGTTATAACCAAAGAGCTATTAATTCAGCGTACAATCGAATTACATTTGCTTTATTTGGCGTGGCAACTCCTAGCGATTTAATTCGTGACAAAACCAGAACTCTATTTAATATTGGTAAGGCAATAGAACTGTATGGTTTTAGCGCAGAAGAAGCATTACCTTTGACAAAGGAATTAGCAGAAAAAATAGAGCGCCCCCAAAAAGTCTTAGAAGAAATATTGGATTGGACTTCTGGACAGCCTTTTTTAACGCAAAAGGTTTGTCAACTAGTAGATTATGCAGCGCAAAAAATTAATTTTGATGTGAATTTGTTGCCAGGTATGGAGGCATCTTGGGTAGAGAGCATCGTAAGAACACGTCTAATCTACCAGTGGGAATTTCAAGATGAACCCGAGCATTTAAAAACAATCCGCGACCGCATCTTTTGTAATCATAATCGTGCGGGAAGATTGCTTGGTATATACCAGCAAATATTACAAGGTGTAGAAGTGTCAACTGATGATAGCAGAGAGCAAATTGAACTCCTTTTATCTGGATTAGTCATTAAAGAAAAGGGTTATTTACAAGTTAAAAACCGAATTTATGCAGAAGTATTTAATATTGAATGGGTAGAGAAACAACTAAGGCAACTGCGTCCTTACTCACAAGCCTTCGATGCTTGGATTGCATCTTCTCAAACAGATTCCTCGCGGCTATTGCGAGGACAAGCCCTAGCTGAAGCTTTATCTTGGGCGCAAGGAACAGGGTTGACTGATCTAGACTATCGCTTTTTAGCAAGTAGCACCGAACTTGACAGACGAGAAGTCCAACTTATGTTAGAGGCAGAACGCGCGCGAGAAGTTGAGGCACGACTGGCTCAAGAGAAAGAAGCAGCTTCGCAGCAAAGATTATTATTAATTGCAGTTACCATAGCATTGTTAATTGCTGGGGCATCATGGGTATCAACATATTTTGAGAACAAGAGAGCAATATTGAGCGAGCATCGAGCGCGTATTAGCGAAATTCGAGCATTAGTGTCATCTTCTGAAGGATTCTTTGCTTCAAATCATAGGTTGGATGCGCTCGTAGAAGCCATCAAAGCTACAAAAAAACTGCAACAAATCAATGGAATAAATCAAAATATTGAGAATCAGGTAAAAAATGCACTTGGACAAGCCGTTTATGGCGCCGACGAATACAACCGTTTATCGGGACATCAAGCCGCTGTTTTAGCAGTAGCTATTAGCCCTGATAGTTCAACAACTGCCTCAGCTAGCGCAGACAATACAGTCAAACTTTGGCGCCGTGACGGTAGCTTATTAACAACTCTCACTGGTCATAAAGCAGCAGTGAGGGCAATAGATTTTAGCCGTGATGGTCTTCATATTGTTTCGGCAAGTGACGACCACACCATCAACATTTGGCAACAAAATGGTAAATTACTAAAAACCCTTACTGGTCATAATACACCGATATGGGCAGTCAAGTTTAGTCCCGATGGTCAGTTAATTGTTTCCACAAGTCTAGATAGTACTATTAAGATTTGGAATAATGATGGTACATTACTCAAAACTTTTAAAGGTCACTCAGCAGGAATATTTGGAGTCGCATTTAGTCATGATAGTCAGATATTTGCCTCTGCAAGTCAAGATAAGACGATAAAATTATGGCGCCGAGACGGTGAGTTGCTAAGAACCATACTTACTTCCGCAGAAAATTCCAAAGTAGCTTTCAGTCCACAAGGTAACATTATCGCCCTCTCAAGTGGAGACAATACAGTCCAACTTAGGAGTAGCTCTGGTAAATTATTAAAAACTTTTACAGGTCATAATGCAATTGTCACGGAAGTTGTGTTTAGTCCAGATGGTCAAATTATTGCATCTTCCAGTTTGGATAAAACCATCAAACTTTGGCACATTGACGGTTTAGAATTAGCTACGTTTAAAGGACACAGCGCACCTGTGTGGGGACTGGCTTGGAGTCCTGACGGCAGTTTTATCGCCTCAGCGGGCACAGACAGCGTTGTCAAAATGTGGCAAACTAAAAACCCGTTACAAACAACCATTACTGCTCACCCGAATGGAATATATGCAGTTGATACAAGTCCTGATAGTACTACAATTGCTACAGCAGGCATGGGAAAAGACAACACGGTTAAACTTTGGAATCGTCAAGGTAAATTACTGGCAACTTGGACGGGACATAAAGCACCAGTTATGTATATTGATATTAGCCCTAATGGCAAGTTAATAGCTTCAGCTAGTGTTGATGGTACTATAAAACTTTGGCAACGAGATGCTAATTTACAAAAGCAGGCGCCCACCGAACCCCAAAACACAGCTTTAGTCAAGACCATTAATAGTTCTAAAGCTATGGTCGTCTCAGTTGCCTTTAGCCCTCAAGGTAATATCCTTGCTTCATCAAGTCAAGATGGTACAGTAAAACTTTGGAAGCTTGATGGCGCATTTATAAAAACTTTTAAAGGAGATGGCAAAAATCCGTGGCGCCTAGCATTCAGCCCAGACGGACAAAGAATTGCTGTCGGCAGTGGAGACGGTACGATTAAAGTTTGGAAACTTGATGGGACATTAGAGAGAAATTTTCAAGGGCATAATGTTAGCGTGTGGGTAGTCGCATTGAGCCACGATGGTCAAAAGATTGCTTCAGGCAGTGCAGATGGTACAGTAAAGCTTTGGAAACTTGATGGTACTTTGTTAAAAACTTTTACAGGTCATCGTGCAGCAGTATGGGGAATTTCGTTTAGTCCAGATGGTCAAACAATTGCTTCGGGAAGTGTAGACAACATGGTAAAACTGTGGAAGTTGGATGGTACGGAACAAGCAACACTTAGAGGTCATACTTCTGCGGTTAGGGGAGTTAACTTTAGCCACGACGGTACTTTTTTGGCAACAGTGGGTGAAGACAACAGGCTGATTATATGGAATTTGCCGCGAATTCTCAAGCTAAATTTACTGACTGAGGCTTGCTCGCACGTGCAAGATTATCTAAGGACAAATCCAGAAGTAGAAGAAAATAGCTGTAACTAATTTTTAAGTTAACGACTAAAAAACCCAGCCTCTTTTTGTACCAAAATCTGTAAATGCTTTTGGGTTGAATATTACTATCAGTGTTGAGCCTCATATCAAAGAAAATCAAAAATTTTACATAATAAAACAATAAATCAATTTTAGCTCTTAACTCATTGGAAATAAAGTTTCTTTGTGTACGAGCGTGACGAGCGTGCTTCATCTTTTATATATTACAGCTTGCGAAGATTAGCAGATTTACCATATTTTTTGCTTTTCTTACCTCTGTGAACGGTTACGTGCGCCTCTGTGGTGATAATTTTACCACAGAGAACAATGCACTCATAGCGATGCCTGTGCTACAAGACTTCACTCAAACTATTATTTGCGTAGCCAGTTAATTCAATATAGCCCTTTGCTTCAACCTTTTTCCCTTCCATCTCACCATTAAAACCAACCGCACCTTCCCAATAAACAGTGGAAATATCTAATTCTTGATTAGCCATTAATGGTTTTCCTTCCAAAGATAAATCTAACGACGGAATATTAATCCGCCATTTTGATGGATACTTGGCGCCATTATTCGGACTTTTCCATGTATCTAAAACTTCTATTTGCCAATCTGTTGGCGCCAATTTTTGAACACTTCCATCAGCAGCGATAAAATTCCCACTAGAAAGTGGTTCAATTGTTCCATCTTGACGACGCAGCAAATATAGCATTAAAGCCGTATCGTTATTTAACTGTAGAGAAAACCAATCCCAACCAATATCACCTTTACTCAAGAAACTAGTAGAAAACTCATGGTCTTTCCAACTTTTACCCGTAACTTCGTAACTTTGATCTCCTACTGTTACAGTACCCGCAGTTTTCTGCTGCACTATCGAATAATAATAAGATGCATTTCCAACTTCTACACCTTTACGACTGTAACCTTTATCCCCTTGCAATACAGGTGGAATTGTTTGTTCTAGTACTAAATTCAAACTAACTTTATCAGTTTGTGCTTCTAGTTGAACTTTACCAGGTGCTATTTCTGACACTGACCAATTATTTAACCACACTCCATAAGGTTCAGACTGTGCTAAGGCAATGTTAGCTGCTCCACGACTAAATTGTTCTTTTGGATAAAATTTATTAGCAGCAATATCACTGATAGTAAAGTGAGCAAAATATACTTGATTACTACGCCATTGCGAATTAGGGGTAAGTGTAACTTGTGGAGTTAACGCGCGTCGAAAGAAAGTTAACTCATACCCAAAAGGGCGCCCTGTGTCGGTTTCTAAATTACCAGTGTAGTACCACCACTCAGTTTGATAATCATTATGGGGTCCCAAGTCACGAGGAAATTCTAGCTGTTGAGGTGCCAATGCTTGTTTAAATTCACCAATAACAGGTTGATTATCAGCTAACCATTGAACTGTAGTACCTGTAGCAGTAACTTGTTGCCCAGGATAAACCAAAGCAATGGCACCAACGATAACGGCAATTGCTGTAATTATAGAAAATAACTTTTTCATTTTGAGGCACGCGAGTTAAATATACTTATATATAATACGTAAACACCAGCTATGGAGAACATAGTAGAGCATTAGTACTAAAAAGGAATAAATTGTTATGGTGACACTGCAACTTAAACAAATTAGAGTCCGAAGTAGTGCTTTTTCTACAATGAAATGGCACACACGGTTTTACTCAAAAAAATGACAAACATCGAAATTAACACTTCAACTGTTCAAATACCTAACAATGGCTTACAAATAGATGCTTATCTAGCTCAACCAGCATTGTCAGGAACGTTTGGCGCCGTTATGGTTTTTCACGAAATTTTTGGAGTTAATAGTAATATTAGGGATATTACCGAATTAATTGCAAAACAAGGATACGTAGTAGTGGCGCCTGCAATGTATCAACGTATTGCTCCCGGTTTTGCTGCTGACTTTAGCGAAGAAGATATAGGTTTTAGTCCAGAAGCCTATCGTCTCGGTTTACAATACTATCAGCAAGTAAAATATCAAGAAATATTAAGCGATATTCAAGCTACGATTGCTTATTTAAAAACATTACCCAATGTAAAAGCAGACAGTATGGGTGCCATTGGTTTCTGTTTTGGTGGTCACGTTGCCTACATGGCTGCTACTCTACCAGATGTCAAAGCAACTGCTTCGTTTTATGGTGGTGGAATTACGACTTCGAGTTATGGTGAAGAGACTCCAACTATTAATAATACAAAAGATATTCAAGGCGCCATATATACATTTTTTGCTACAAGAGATGTATACGTATCACAGTCAGAAAACGAACAAATTGAGGCAGAACTAAAAAAACACCAAATAAATCATCGTGTATTTAGATACGACGCAGAACACGGTTTTTTTGCAAGCTTTTTTGTAGAAGATAAGTACCCATTTTTAAAGCAGCATTCAAGTTATAACCCCGAAGCTGCTGCTGATGCTTGGAAACACGTTTTAGAACTTTTTCAAAACAATTTGTAACAAAATTCATGTAGAGACGTTAAATTTAACGTCTCTACTTGGGCAATACCCTGAAAATCTCTTAATCCCGATAATAAGGCTCATTTTCTAATAAATACTTAACATCTGAGTCTAGTAAATCTGATTGCTGTGGTACAGAAATACGATACATTTTTACCTGGTAAGAATGCTTACCAATTTTATGTCGTTTACTATAACCAAAAATGCCATCTCTTAAAAAGACTGTACCACCTTTCATTTTTATAACTGCTTTGTTGTTAAAAACTCTTAAATCTTCATCTCCTGACCAACTAACAGTAAGTTGGTTGTCTTGATATCTTCCTTGAATATGAGGGTCCCAAGCTGTGTCTCGTTCTGGGTCAAACATAACTGGATGGTGAAGTCGTTTATTGCTAGGATAATTTTTTGTATCACGCTCTCTAGCTCTTTGTTTAACTCTTTTCATTCCAAAGCAAGCACCGGCAAAAACCACTATAAATATGCCTACAACCCCTGCAAATGATTCTGCACTAATTCCGCTATCATCGCGAAAAGCCGATGGATTGCGAATAAAGGGGTTATTGTCTGGGATAGATGTAAAATTATTCCTTGGACCTCTTGCCATTGCCGCACGTCTCCTAAACAGTATCCAACTCTAATTTACATTCAATGTAACTGTTCAAAGGCGCCAATGGCAGTATGGATTTGTAATTATCATTATCATATAAATAATAGTAAGTACATAAAATATTTTACAAATACTCATTTCGGCTTATATCCTGGGTATCCTAAGCTCAAGAAATATTTCTACTAGAGAGATTGTTGGAAATGTCTAAAAACATACATCAAACCCTCTCTAAGCCTTGATTTTTCATTTAAGGATACCAAAAATGTTGGAAACACTGTTAATTGCTGCAAATAGCTTTATTTCGATTTGTTACTTTATAATTGCTTTTTTAATTTTGATGCCATTTTTACGAGGGCAACAAAAGACTTCTCTTGTGCTAGCTACTATAAGCGTGTTTTTTAGTTGCGGTTTAGGACATGGCGGACATGTTTTAATGATGGTATCCTCAAGTAATCAGCATTCTTTATTACTAAAATTTCAAGTAGGGGTAGATTTAATAACCGCAGGCATTGCTATTACATATATTGCACTTCGACGCTATTATTCTTTTTTGGTGGATGCTCCACTTTTATTAAATCAAGCGCAAGATAAACTAGAATTTGCAAATGCTGAACTAAAAAATATTAATGCGAAGTTAGAGTTTAAAGCATCACAACTAGAGGCAACGTTACACGAACTTAGGCACACCCAAGCGCAACTAATACAAAACGAAAAAATGTCTGCTTTGGGACAATTGGTAGCAGGTATTGCTCATGAAATTAATAATCCCGTAAATTTTATTTACGGCAATATTACGCATGTAACCCAATATATTCAAGGGTTAATGGATTTGCTTATATGTTATCGGCATGAGTATCCTAATACAACTTTGCTTTTACAAAATAAGGTAGAGCCAATTGATATTGAATTTATAATAACTGATTTACCTAAACTGTTGTCTTCAATAAAGGTTGGAACACAACGCATTCGAGATATTGTTCTTTCACTTCGTACTTTCTCTCGATTAGACGAAGCATCAATGAAAGCGGTTAACCTGCACGAGGGGATTGAATCAACGCTTCTAATTTTGCAAAGTCGGCTAAAAACCAAAGCGGGTATAGAAATTCAGGTTATTAAAAATTATTCTGAGTTGCCAAAGATAGAATGCTATCCAGGACAACTTAATCAAGTATTCATGAATATCTTATGTAATGCAATTGATGCTTTAGAAATAACAAGTGACAAATCAAAACCAATGATTCAAATTCGGACTGAGCTTAATGAACAAAAGCGAGTTGTTATTGCCATTGCAGATAATGGACAAGGAATACCTGAATCAATAGGAGCGCGAATATTCGACCCATTTTTTACCACAAAACCAGTTGGACAAGGTACAGGGTTAGGGTTATCAACTAGCTACCAAATAGTTGTTGATAAACACAGGGGTAATATTAAATTTACGTCTGTAACTGGAAAAACAGAATTCTTAATTGAAATTCCACTCAATCAAAGCTAACGCGACTGTGGACACGCTACGATGTTCGTGGAGTTGGTCGCGTGCAAGGTGTTGATAAAATGAAGTGGTTATCAGTAGTTGGAATAGGTGAAGATGGGTTTTCAGGGTTAGGAAACATCGCGCGGTCTTTGGTTGACCAAGCATCTATATTGGTTGGTGGACGGCGCCATTTAGCGATGCTCAGTAATAATGATAATCGAGAAAAACTTGTTTGGGGTTCACCAATACAGCATACTGTAGAAGAAATTATTAGAAGGCGCCCTAAATCTGTTTGTGTTCTTGCTAGTGGTGACCCAATGTGTTTCGGCATTGGGGTTACTCTTACACGTTTTATCGATATATCAGAAATGACTATTATTCCCGCACCTTCTGCATTTAGTCTTGCTTGCGCGCGTTTAGGATGGTCTTTAACTGATGTAGAAACTTTTAGTTTGTGTGGGCGCCCAGTTGAATTAGCTAATTCATATTTTTACCCAGGCACCAAATTACTTATTTTAAGCGCGGATAAACATACACCTGGAATTATTGCTGAGAAATTGACAAAATCAGGATTTTGTGAAAGCAAAATTACGATTTTAGAACGAATGGGTGGTGTTGATGAGCGGATAGTTACAGGTATTGCTTCGCAGAGTGGCGCGAATTTTACAGATATAGCGGATTTAAATACTATTGCCGTTGAGTGTATAGCTGATGTTGGAGTTACTGGTTTATCGAGATTAGCAGGTTTACCTGATAATGCTTATCATCATGATGGACAGTTAACCAAACGCGAAGTTAGAGCAGTAACTCTAGCTGTACTGGCGCCAAAACCAGGAGAATTATTATGGGATGTAGGTGCAGGTTGTGGTTCAATATCTATAGAGTGGATGCGAAGTCATCAAAAGTGCCGTGCAATTGCGATTGAACAAAGCACATCAAGATTACAGTATATATCTGATAATGCAGCTAATCTTGGAACTCCATATATAGACATAATTCAAGGTAAAGCACCTGATGCTCTACAAAATTTATCTGCACCCAATGTCATATTTATAGGTGGTGGTGTAACATCCGAAGGCGTATTAGAAACTTGCTGGCAAGCATTACCTAAAAATGGGCGCCTAGTTGCGAATGTCGTCACCATAGAAGGAGAGCAAAAACTATTTGAATGGTATCAAAAAGTTGGAGGAGAATTATCTCGTATCGCAATTCAAAGAGCAGAACCAATTGGTAAATTTATGGGGTGGAAAGCAATGGCGCCTGTTACACAATGGTCTGTAATTAAATCATAAAACTATAAACCACAAAGCTCTCATCGACCCAACTGATGGCATTTTTTGACTTTGACAGATAGCAGTACCTAGAACAATTGCATCAAAGTTTTGTGTCATAAATGAGTGAGTATTGACTGTTTTAGCTGACCGATTTTAGAAAATTCAGATTGAGCTAATCAGTGATAAAAATCATACGCCAAATGAAAAACACTTGCTTTTGTCTTGCTGTCAATACTTTTCGTTTATCTTCAATCAGATTAACAGTTCTATCTTAAATAACATTAACAGTGTATAAATAATCTCCTTTTCAATTGATTGATAAATTAGATTTTTGTGACAAAATAGACAGCATGGTTAAAACTACCGCAATGTTACTATCTAGTAGAAAATATTGTTAGTTCAAGCTATAATGTAGAATACTTTTATCGCCTCTGAAAATATTTATACTCTTCATTTTCTATACATTTACGTAGATTTTGAAGAATTCTTAATCTATACGTAGCATCTTGATAATCTTGCTTAGATGATGAATTATCTAAAGAACCAAGTAATTCATCACTTTCTTGAACAATAGCGTTACGGAAGAAGTCGCTGAATTTCCTCCGGTTCATACCTTCAAGTTGAATTGCAGAAATGAGCGCAGTTTCTCCATCTACCGTAATTTCTTGAGTTTGAGGTTGACCAATTTTAGAAAATTCTGATTGAGCTAACCAATGATAAAAATCATCGGAAATTTCAATAGCTTCAGCTTCTTCTTTGTTATGTAAATAAAATGTGATATCTAACATTAACTATCCTCCTGAACTATCAATTGTGTAAACTCACTCTCAGGAACATTTTCTGCATATGCTATATCATGTTCGTCGAATAATTTTCTTGCCTCCTTAGTAATTTTTCCTGTAGTTAAAACAGCGGATACACTTCCCTTTGCAACAATTTTTTTAGCTCTAACCAGACCTAGTACTTCGCGAGTCTTAATGTCGATATACGGCATTTACAACACTCTATTACTTATTATACTTGGCATATATCCCACGCACAATCTCTTTGACTCGTGGTTCGTCTTCTTGTTTCTGGTAAAATATATCACCCCTAGAATCGTTGCCTCTGGTTCTTTGGAAAGGAATTCCTTCTGCTTCTAGTCTAGAAATAACCCAACCTATAAAATGTTTATGAACCTGTAGCTGATATATCATTTCATCTTCATCGGTTTCCCACTGTTTATCTACCATTAATAACTCTCCGCACTCTATATAATATGTTTGATTAAATGCCCGTAACTTCAAAACTTTCTTCAAAAAATTTAATAAACACCTAGTTTAGACACTAACCACGCCATCGCATCCTCAACGCAAGCAGTCTTTTCTCCTTCTGGCATCACAGCACGCTGCACCATCACTACTTTTATTCCTAATTCCCGCGCTGCGATAATTTTTGCATAAGTGGCACCACCACCGCTATTTTTACTAACGATAGTATCTATTTCGTACTCAAGCAAAAGTTTCTTCTCATCTTGGAGCGAAAAAGGACCACGTGCGAGTATTAATTTTCCTGATGGTAAGGGTATACCAGGTGAGGGAGGGTCTATCGCGCGCATCAAAAACCAGATATTATCAAGATTGGCAAAAGGCGCCAGTTGTTGTCTACCAATGGTAAGAAATACTCGTTTTGATAAACTAGGGAGAATATTTGCTGCTGTTTCGACACTTTCTACTTCTATCCAATTATCACCCTTATTCTTTTCCCATGCGGGACGAATAAGCATTAAACTAGGAATTCCAACTTCCTTGACTGCTGCTGCTGCATTCCATGATATTTGAGAGGCAAATGGGTGAGTTGCATCAATAAGTAAATCTATTTGTTCTGTGCGTAAATAGTTTATCAACCCATCAATGCCACCGAAACCACCTATCCTAACAATTCCAGGTACTTCACCCGGTTGGCTGGTGCGACCTGCAAGCGAAACCTTAACCTTAAGATTTGGTATAGTATAAGCTATCGCTGCAAGTTCGGAAGCATCACCTGTTCCACCTAATATTAACAAAGAAACTTCTTTCTCCTCTTCCTTTGTGTCCTTTGTGTCCTTTGTGGTTCGTTTCATTAATCTACATTTTTATTTTAAATTAATTATACGTGTTGCCGAACGTTTGGTGGGGGCGGGTTTAGAGGATTATTAGTTTTAGTTTTATTGTGGATAGTTGTTTAACCCGCCCCTACGGGTTATTATTTCTCCTTTACGGTCGAATAAAATTACTTCTACCTTTATAAAAACATTCGCGTATTTTTTTATGTAACTTTCTGCTTTCTGGATAATTTTATCTGCTAAATATTCAAATACTTTATCTGCTAATCCTAATTCAATTAAAACTTTATGTGCTGCGTCTGCAGTATGAGCTTCTAATACTGCTTTTACCACTTGAATATCTCCTCCTACTTCTACAACAGCAGCAGCAATAATTTCTAATTTGGCATCAGCTAAATGACTCGATGTATTAAAAATACCACCTGCTAATTTAATTAGCTTTCCTTGATATCCTAATAATAATACTGAATTCGCTTTATACAAACCTGCCTCTACAAGCAAGGCGCCTATCCAGTTTCCTGTTTGTACGATATTATCCTCTGGTATAGATAAACGTTTTGCGACAGAGAAACCATTGCTACCTATACAAAATACTAAATTCGGATTCTTTTTAACTTTGTCTTGTAAATTAGTACGGAATTCTTCTAAGTGTTCTTCCGCACTTAGTGGTTTTGAAATACCGCTGGTACCTAGTAAAGCTAAACCTTCTAATATACCGAAAGCTTCATTTGATGTACGTTGTGCAAGCAGGCGCCCTTCTGGGAAAATAATTCGTACTGTAGCAGTTTTATCTTCGGGTATTATAGATAGTAAATTTGTCTCAAATAATCGACGAGCAAAGCTGTAAATAGCTGCTTCACCCATTTGATTTTTGCCTAACCCTTCACCCGCTTCAAGTACCAATACTTGCTCTTGTCGTGGTGATAACTTTACTAATGCCCAAATTGGAGTATTCTTTGTTAAATCTAAATTGTCTCCTGGGTCGCTTTTTGTAATAGCCAAAGCTATATGCGTTTCTAAAGCAGCAACTTGCTGTATCTCTATTATTGCTGTATTGTCAAGCAAATCAAGAGTAACAGTAGATATAGATTCTGTTGTATTTTGTAAACGAAGCAAAGCAGCCTTTGCCGCAGCAACTGCGAAAACTGGTAGAGTGTAACCTGTACGTGCCATTAGCATCCCTCTGCCTGTGCCAAAAGTTTAATATAAAAGGCGGGCAAGGATGCCCGCTCCACAAGATATATTTCCACAAGATATATCTCCACAAGATATATCTCCACAAGATATATCTCCACAAGATATATAGATAATTATGCCTTTTGAACAGGAACATCTAAAATTTTCGGCGCCTCCCACGGTACATTTGAACCAGGTAGCGTGCGGTTGTCGTCACCGAAGTTGATTTTCACGATTTTAGATTTGGCATCTTGGTCTTTGGGTAATATTAAAGTTAAGATACCATTCTTGAATTCAGCATTTACCTGTTCGTTTCTTACAGGCATTGGTAAGTTAATAACTCGTTGAAATTTACCATACTGAAATTCTGTATGATAAAAGCCCTGTTCATTTGAGTTATTATGGTAACGTATTTCACCCTTAATTAATACTGCTTGTCGTGCAACATGAACTTCTAAGTCTTTACCATCAATGCCTGCTATTTCAGCGCGTAAAATCAAGCTATCGTTTGTGTCTCTTAGTTCAATATTGGGTTTTTGTAGTGCTGGTAAGTTATAGCTACTACCTCCAAATATCTCATCAAACATTTTATCGATTTGACGGTGTAAGATTTCAATTTCTTGAAAGGGGCGCCAGCGTATTAGTACCATATTTATAATTCACCTGAATGCCTTTTCTTTAAATATAGCGAGAATTCAAAAAATGATGCCTGTACGTTATACCTATACAAAACCCGATATCGAGTTATCTTACCTCGAATGGAATCAAGGAAACGAACCATTACTCTTACTGCACGGTATGGCAGATAATGCCTTAGTTTGGTTGAGTACTGCTGAGTATTTAGCACGTGATTATCATATTGTGGCGCCAGATATGCGCGGTCATGGCGAAAGCGGCAAACCTGAAAAAGACTGTTATAGTTTTGAGCTAGCGATAAATGACCTCGAAGCACTAATGGATAAACTCGGTTGGTCATCTGCTCATGTAGTAGCACATTCGTGGTCGGGAAAACTCGCGGCAATTTGGGCACGTCAAAATCCAAGGCGCCTGCGGAGTATGATATTGGTAGACCCAATTTTTATCTGGAAAATACCTAGTATTTTTAAGCTTACATTTCCATTTTTATACAAAGTATTACCTTTTCTCCAAGGAATGGGGCCTTTCTCTAGTTATGAAGCTGCTTTAGAAAAAGCTAGACAAATGAACCAATATAAAGATTGGACACCTTTACAGCAAGAAGTTTTTCAAGCCAGTATTGAGCAAAAATTAGATGGAACTTGGGGTAGCAAATTTACTATAGCCGCACGCGATGGAATTTTTGAGGAAGTTATGCGCGCTCCTGGTTTTACAACACCCATTGATACACCGTCTTTGTTTATCCAGCCAGAAAAAGGTGTAAATCGTCAAGAATGGCAACTCAAACCCTATAAAACTTACCTAAAAAATTTGCATGTGACAAGAGTACCCGGTAATCATTGGGCATTTTTGACTAAACCGGAAGAGTTTAATCGAACGGTTGAAAAGTTTTTGGGAGAGCAAAAAGACTTATTGACCTAGAAAACCTGTGAGTAAAAGTGGCGCCAGAATTAGTACGGCTAAGATAACCACCACAGTTACAGGGTCGATGTTGATAATGTTCTTGTCAGGTTGTGGCATACTACACCTTGTGTTAACTTCATAGTTAATTTTACATAAAAATATCATTTTGTTTCTAGATGGCTCGCAAATAAACCCGAAATTTTACGGTTGGTGTCAGGCGCCTGTCTGGTGGAATATATAAATATAGGTATACTTACTGGATATTTCAGGGCTGTTTTAAATAGCTAGGATTTACGTAAAGAAACCTGGTTTCTACGCAAAATCGTCATTTTTATTACATGCTATCAACGAAGAAACCAGGTTTCTAGGTTTTCGATTGAATATCTTTTGGTATAAACTATATGACACTTTATAGTGTAAATTTGTCTTGTAAATAAATACAAATAAGTTTTAAATTTTAAGTTGAAATTTTGAGAAGTTTGATATTGAATCTCAAACTCAACATTTACAATCTAAAATTTATTTGGCTTTGGGTGCCAACATAAAATAATTACTATGAAAAAAACCTTTGTCCTTGATACCAACGTTTTGCTACATGACCCGACCGCAATATTACGGTTTCAGGACAATGATGTGGTGTTGCCTATTACAGTGATAGAGGAACTTGACCGCTTTAAGAAGCAAGCGGAAATGACGGGACGTAACGCGCGTCAAGTATCACGTTCTTTGGATGCGTTACGGGAACAAGGTCATTTAATTGATGGAGTCACAATTAATAACAGTGGTACCGTCAAAGTAGCTCTTTGTAGCAGAGAAATACTAAACTCGCTTCCGGTTGAACTCGCACACGGCAATGGAGATAACGCAATTCTTGCAGTTGCCTTAGAAATAAAACGGTCAGGAGCATCGCACGTAGTCCTGGTAAGTAAAGATACAAACCTACGTATTAAAGCTGATGCAGTTGGATTAGAAGCAGAAGACTACGAAACCGACAAAGTTGATATCGACGAACTTTATACAGGTACAGCAGAGGCACTTGTTGATACATCAGAGGTAGAAGACCTATATAAATTGGGATGTGTGATGCTTGATACCAAGTTTTTCCCAAACCAAGCTGTAACTCTTGTCGATAAATCCAACCCTTCACACACAGGTTTGGGGGTAGTTAGCCACGGTAGAATTATTCCTCTAGCTAAAATTTCTAACGGTAGCGTTTCGCGCATTCAACCCCGTAACCGTGAACAAAAATTTGCTCTTGATTTATTATTGAACGATTCTATACCTTTGGTAACGCTGGTTGGCAAAGCGGGTACCGGAAAAACACTGCTTGCCATTGCCGCAGGACTACAAAAAGTTGCTGACGAACGTATTTACACTCGCTTACTTATATCTCGTCCTGTCGTTCCAATGGGAAGAGACATTGGTTTTTTACCAGGAGACATCGAAGATAAACTTACCCCCTGGATGCAACCCTTGTATGACAACTTTGATTTAATCTTTGGTACACAAGACCCTTCTGGAAAACCCGCACACTGGCGCCGGGGACACGAAGAACTCATCGAGCGTGGTATGCTGCAAATCGAACCATTAACTTATATTCGTGGTAGAACCATACCCAAACAGTTCTTGGTTGTTGATGAAGCGCAAAATTTAACACCCCACGAGGTAAAAACTATCCTCACACGCGCAGGGGAAGGTACAAAAATAATATTAACAGGAGACCCAGACCAAATAGATAATCCATATGTTGACGCAGCAAGCAACGGTCTAACTTATGTAGTAGAACGTTTCAAAGAAGAACCCCTAGCAGGTCATATCACCCTAGGCAAAGGAGAACGCTCTAACTTGGCAGAACGAGCAGCATTATTGCTTTAAGAGTGTAGAGTGCTGAGTGCTGAGTGCTGAGTGCTGAGTGTGAAGTGCTGAGTGCTGAGTGCTGAGTGCTGAGTGTGAAGTGCTGAGTATTATTTGTCATTCTGAACGTAGTGAAGAATCTCAAGATTTAATTTTCTCAATAATCTAAAATCCAAAATCTAAAATGAGTATAGAAGTTTACGGTATTCCTAATTGTGGCACCTGCAAAAAAGCTTTGCAGTGGCTACAAACTAATGAGATAGAGTACGAATTTATTAATACTAAAGAAAGCCCTCCTGCACGGCAATTAATTGAATCTTGGGTAAAGAGTTTAGGTTCGCTACCAATGCGGAATACTTCCGGTCAATCTTACCGTGCATTAGGTGAAGAAAGAAAAACTTGGAGCGATGAACAATGGATTGAAGCTTTTGCTCAAGACACTATGCTACTAAAGCGTCCTTTATTTGTAAAAGAAGAAACAGCAGTTATGGTTGGGTTTAAAGGTACAAATGAAGAAATACGCGAAAAATTGGGGATTTAGATACTGAGTATACTAAATACATGTATACTACATCCGAGATGTGACAGAATCACTATAGTGTTGTAATTCATCCAGATTCGATGTCTTCAAGTAATCAAACTCTCGATTTTGCAATCCAACGCTTGCGGGAAGTACGTCGCTTACTGCTGCGTTTGCACAAAGCGCTTTTAGATTCGGAACGTACCTTATATGAGCAAATATACGGACATATCCAGTCGAGTAATGAGTTCCTTGGGCTAGTTATAAACCATGAGTGGTTTAACTGGCTACATGGAATTTCGCAGCTAATCGTCCGAATGGATGAAGTGTTGTTTTCAAAACAGCCTGTAGCAATTGAACAGCCTAATGAGTTGTTGGAGCAAGCTCGAACGTTACTCCAACCTAATAATGAAGGTACACCTTTAGAGCAGCGATACTTTCACGCAATTCAACGCGACCCTAATATTGCTTTGATGCACGCTGAATTAGCACAGATGCTTAGTGTTGAGCGTTAATATTTGTTGGAAGTGCGTGGGTGGTTATTTTTGGGTGGGGTTGGCATAAAATCCCAGGTGGTTGGCAACTGGACGAGCTACCATTGGCAGTTTTGTATGAATTGGTGCGTTAAGAAGTTTGGCGCCATTGGGGGTAGATATTGCTAAGGTTGTTGAACCTCCTCCGTCAAGGTTTAGTGCTGTATAGGCACCTAATTCTGTTATAAATTTAGTCAATTCGGTTTTGGTCAGTCCTTCACTATATAAAGGTTGCTTACCATCTACTAAAACTAGCCATAATTTATTACCCTGTTTGTCAACTGAGATAGCAACGCGCGGGTAAGGTTTGTCTTTATCATCAGTATTAAGTTGAATTTTACCCCGTTGTAACAAAATTTCGGCGCCTGCTATTCCATGAACTGTACCCGCAGGACATTTTTCACCACCAGGAATTTGGGCTTTGTTGTTTGCTGCAAAACACAATACATTCCACTTTCGCTCTACTGGCGAATAGGTATTGCTATTTGATATAAGTTGTCCTAATACATTTGCCGTATTATTTGTCTGTGGATAATAATCCCAAGGTGTAGCTTCGCGAAAAGGATAAAAGTAACTGCCGTTAATAGCTAGCTGTAGTTTAAACTCATTAACGAATTCAGGTATAGTTTTGGCTATAGTTTCTGTATCTGTTTTTAAAACACTTGCACCTGGAGTTACAAATGGCTTGACTCCAGGTGCCGTTAAGTCAATGCTAACAATGTGTATCAAGACCGGACGTGGTGTAACACGTGCTATACGCTGATAAATAATGCCTTGAAATAATTCGCGCTGCTCTACTGTGCGAGGTGGGCGTATAAAATGTAACCACCCATATAGTATTAATGGAAAACCCAGTATAATCGTCCCTATTATCAAGGCAATATTTTGCTTACGAATTTTGACTTGATGCTGCATCGCTGGTTTTAGTTCCGAAAATCAAATATGGATTCTTCCCACCTTAACTTTTCAAATCAAAATTTGCAAAATCGCTCGTTTAAAGGACTCAATTTGAATGGCGCCAACTTTAGTAGTGCGGATATTCGCGGATGTGATTTTAGTAACGCACAGTTAAAAGATGCTAATTTTACAGGAGCCAAGATTGGTCAATTGCCAAGAGTTTTTGTTTTTGTGCTAACGATTGCGTGTGTAGTAGCTATTATTACGTTTAAAGCAGTTAGTGAAATGTCGTTTGGTGTACTTGGACGCACTCCTGAAGAGTCAGCCTGGTCTTACAGTGTAGCTTTGTTTGTTAGTTTGGGTATAGCGGGGTTGTGTGCTAGTTTTAGCGGTATTACTAAGCAAAATTCTATTTTCCACCGTTTGACTACAATTATATCTGGCGCCGCTTCTGGAGCTTTACTTGGGTTTTACTATGGTGGTAGTAGTCAAGATAATAATCCTCAAATTGCCGTGATATCGGCAGTTGTAGCATCGTTGCTTATGGCATTTGTATGCTTTAAATTTAAAACTGGGTTTGTACGGGTTGTGGTTGCGGTTACTGGTTGTATTACAAATTATGGGTTTGCTTTTTTACTTAGTAGTTTGGCATTTGCCTTTTTAAATATTCCGAATATTTTATTAGGAAGTATTTTTATATGTCTGACTTTAATTGCTACTGTATTAACTATGCTTTGTTTACTACAGGCAGTTAAAGAAATTACTAGTGTTGGTGTCACATCATTCAAAGGCGCCGATTTATCTAATGCTAAATTTGATGGGTCTACTTTGCAACGGATACAACGGATGTAACGGATGAGTTATTTGTCACGTTGCAATGTTTTCAAATTTTATGTAGTATGGTTGTAACTCGTGGAAGAGGAAAGACCCCTCTGAGAGGTTTACTTGAACGGGAAATGTTAATTAAGATGATTAGCATTGGCGATTAGTAGGGTAAAACGTATGTGCAACGAGACTGCAACAAAGTGTCATGTTCGCTGTGTGCTGACTTGAAGTTAACAGTGCGCGGGATGTGGAAGCTGGATGGTACCGCCGTTAATACGGTTCCAGCGAGTAAAACTTAACCCATATAAGGGTTTTTTGTCATGGTACTTTGCTCAAAAAGATTTATTGCAACGCTAGTAGCATCGTTAACTGAAGAAGTTGTTATTTGTGGATGGATACTGCATCTGCGAGAACTTGCTCGTACTACATTTATTGTCGTCAAGGATTGTAGTGGTCAAGTGCAATGTGTTGTAGCTTCTGAGTTAGTGCGAGAATTGAAGCTCAAACTCGATGAACCTGTGGAAATAAGAGGTAAAATCAAACCCGATAAACGAGCTAAACTTGGTTTTGAAGTAGAAGTTATTGAGATTAATGTTCTTAATCAAGTATCTGTACTGCCTTTTAATTCCAGTTCAGATATTTCTGATATTGGTATCGAAACTATCTTGGCTTACCGTCCTTTGTCGTTGCGTCATAGTGATATAGGTGATATTTTTCGGATACAAGCAGCTATTTTGCAATACTTTCGGCAATTTTTAGGCGCCAGATATTTTACGGAAATAGTCACATCTAAGATAGTATCTAGTGGAACTGAGGGTGGGACTAATTTGTTTGAAATCAAATATTTTGAACGCGCGGCATATCTTGCCCAAAGTCCGCAGTTTTACAAAGAGTATGGAGTTTTAGGTTTAGAAAGAGTATTTGAGACTGGTTACGTTTATCGTGCAGAACCTCACGCTAGTAGTAGGCACTTAACCGAATATTACTCTTTAGATTTGGAAATGGGGTTTATTAACAGTGCTGAAGAAATAATTGAGTTAGAACGAGAGCTACTAACATTTATTTTTGAGCAGTTGAACCAAAACTTTCCAAGTCAACTTAAACATTACAGAACAAAATTACTTCCCTCAATGTTGAATGTACCCACTTGGGAATTTAGAGAATGTTTAGAACGACTCAATTATCACTTTGGTCGTAACGACCTTATTGACGACCTAGACCCAGAAGCAGAACGTCAACTTTGTCAGCTAGCGGAAGCCGAAACAGGAGTACCAGCGCTGTTCGTAATTGGTTTTCCTTTATCTGCAAGACCTTTTTACACACACCCACGTGGTAATGAAGGCGCCTCACAAAGTTTTGACTTATTATTTGAAGGCATTGAAATTACAACAGGTGGACAAAGATTACACAAACGCGAAGATTTAAAACAATCCTTAACAAATCGTAATCTTAACCCCGCTTCATTTGAAAATCATTTACAAATGTTTGAACTAGGAATGCCACCACATGGAGGACTAGCAATTGGTTTAGAACGTTTAACTTCTCGAATCTTAAATCTACCCAACGTCCGACAAGCATCGCTTTACCCACGCGACAGGTATCGAATCACACCATAAAAGTGCTGAGTTATGAGTGCTGAGTGCTGAGTATTAATTCCAAACTCAGCACTCAGCACTCAGCACTCAGCACTTTTAACTAATTATTGGATATCCTTCAAAGTTGTATCGTAACCGCTAAACATTTCTAAATAATCTAAAATTGAAGTACCAAATTCATCGCGTGATACTTTACCCTGTACAAGTAAATTTACCATGTTATCTGGGCCGCGTAAGTGCGTAGCGGCGAGAAGACCTGAAAGTGTGATGGTGATAGTTTTTGATTTATTACCATCTTTAAACTTGATGGGTTTATTAAGATACTGATTAATTGATTTGCCTCGCTGTTTGAGTAAAGAGTTTACATCTTGCCAGTAGACAGCAAAAGCTTCTTTGATTGCTGCTTCTTGTACATTAGGGGAATTTAAAAATTTGTTTTTACTATTAATACCACGTTTATTAGTCCATGCTCCGCGCCAGTAATTCTTATCGGCGCCATTCCCATAGTAAACTTGTGCCTTGTAATAACCCAAACGTCTTAATAAAACTTCTGCGAACTGATACTTACCGAGGAAATATAATTGAGGATTTACAAATGTATACGCAGCGGTGCCTGTTCTGCCTGTTTCACGTTCTCCAAGCGCATTTAACATGTCTTGAAAGCTACCTTTTCTTTTTGAAGCTTTATTTTGTTTTGTATTAACTATTTCAGCCTGTGTATATAGATAAGGGTATTTTACATTGACAGTGTTATTTATATCAGTAATTTGACCAGTCAATAACTGCGAGATTAAAAGTAGTGTAGAATACATGTGGTTGCTTAGGTAAATTCAATATCATTTTAAACCTAAGCTATGTTGATATAGATGTGTCATAAATACATGTAGAGACGTTACATGTAACGTCTCTACAGGATTTGGAACGTAACAGGTGTTGGACGTTAGTGTTCAAGGAGTAATTCTCCAAATTTTAATAGTGCCATCTTCACTACCACTGACAAGTGTTTTGCCGTCTGTAGTAAAAGCAATAGACCAAACGCGGCTATTATGACCTTGCAGGGTGCGAATTTCTTCACCACTGAAAGGATTCCATAATTTAATCATTGTGTCACTACTGGCACTAGCTAACATTGTAGAGTCAAAGCTGAAGGCAACAGACCAAACTGTATCGGTGTGACCTTGAAGCATTCGGTACTCTTGACCGTTGGATACATTCCAGAGTTTAATGCTTCTGTCGCTACTTCCACTGGCAATTTGATTACCGTCTGGGCTAAAGGCAATTTGCGTCACGGTATCTTTATGACCTTTTAAGGTACGAAACTCTTCTCCAGTGGAAACGTTCCATAACTTAATAGTTTTATCGTTACTTCCTGCTGCAATTACTTTACCGTCAGGACTAAATGCAACTGATGTAACTCTACTTATGTGACCTTTAAGGGTACGAATTTCTTCTCCTGTGGCAATATTCCAAAGTTTTACTGTTTTATCAGAGCTACTTGTAGCAAGTGTTTTTCTGTCTGGGCTAAAAGCTAAATCGGTAATAGCATCACTATGTCCTACAAACGTGCGGATTTCTTGCCCTGTTTCAACGTTCCACAGTTTTGCTGTTTTATCGGTGCTACCACTGGCAAGAGTTTTACTATCGGCACTAAAGACAACTTTCATTACACTTTGATTGTGACCTCTCAGCATACGAATTTCTTCACCATCCAGACTCCACAGTTTGATAGTTTTGTCAGTGCTGCCACTAGCTAAAGTTTTTCTATTTGCACTAATTGCAACAGACATCACATAACCTGAATGTGCTGAAATTGTTTGTTGCAAGAAAGCACTGCTGGGCAAACTACTAATCAAAAATGTTGGCGCCGTTGGAAATATTTTGTACCGCATATAGCCGTATATTTGCGTACCAGTTAAGCTGACCAATAGTACGGCGCTACTTATTAATAAAGATTTTGCTATTTTGGTATTTGCAAGGAACGCTGAACGTATAGATGCAAATTTAGCTAGGAATTGTGCTAGGGGTGAGGGTCTAGATAATCGTTGTGATGAGAACCGACGCTGATTGTTTGTTGATAAGGAAGGTAAAGGAATTTGTCCATTGGACGTTGATGAAGTGGCGCCTATATCTAAATCCCTTTGTACTTCTTCAGCAGATTGATAGCGCTGGTTGATATCTTTTTTAAGCAGTTTATCAAGAACCTCTCCTAATTCATTAGATACTTCATGTCGAAGATGATGGCGCCATGAATTTACCCAACTGTATCCGTATTCTGTCCATAGTTGGAATGGTGAAACACCAGTCATTAAATGAAAACACGTGGCGCCTAGGCTAAATAAATCACTAGCCGGATACGCTTCACCACCGTTAATTTGTTCAATTGGACTGTATCCAAACGAACCAATGGTTGTACCTGGTTTAGTTTGGACTGTCGCAGTTAACTGCTTTGAGGCGCCGAAGTCAATCAAAACAATATCACCACCACGTTTGTGTATTCCTGATGTTGATGTATGTGCTGTCGAGCGAAAAGTAGTGTATTGAAGCGAACGACGCATGATATTTTGAGGCTTGATATCACGGTGAATAACTCCGTGTTCGTGAATAAAATTGAGTACAGGTAACACGTACATAAATAATTCACGAATTTGAGCCTCATTAAAACTTGTTCGCTGTTGCAGTTCTCTAAATAAATTTTGACCTTCAATAAACTCTTGGACGAGATACAAATAATTATCTTGTTCAAAGTAGGCAAGCAACGTTGGAATTTGCGAATGTCTCCCAAGCTCTTGTAAACGTTTGGCTTCTTCCTTAAAAAGCTCAATAGCCTTATTCAAAGCCCATGTACCTTGGACTTTGGGTGCTAATTGCTTGACAACACAACGTTCATTAAGCTTATCAACATCTTCTGCCAAATAAGTTCTGCCAAAACCTCCCTCATCGGAAAGTACTTTAGTAACGCGATAATGACCTCGAAGTAATATGGTCAGAGGTGCGCTGCAACTCTGGCAATACTGATTAGTGTCAGGATTGATCGGACTGGGGCAATCTGGGTTCAGGCAGCAGAGCATCTTCACAGCAACTTTGTTCCAGTATAGATGTTAATGATAGCGCTAGCTAATAAATATCTCTGCTAATTTGCCTAATTTTTAATTATTTAGTTTATTTAAATTAAGAAACCAGGTTTCTGATTAAAAATTGTCGTTTTCATTACAATTTGTAAAAAAGAAACCTGGTTTCTATAATTCGAGGCGCCAGACCTTAATAGTATTATCAAAACTGCTACTAGCTAGATTTTTGCTGTCTGGGCTAAAAGCAACTGACCAAATACGGTTACTATGTCCGATGAATGTATTAATTGCTTTACCTTTTTGTATATTCCAAAGTTTAATAGTTTTATCCCAACTTCCACTAGCAAGAGTTTTACCATCTGGACTAAATGCAACAGACCAAACGCGGTCAGTATGTCCTTTTAAAGTACGTATCTCTTCATTATTTTCAAGGTTCCAAAGTCTAACAGTTTTATCCCAGCCTGAAGAAGCAAGAGTTTTACCATCAGGGCTAATAGCCAATGCTGTAACCGCACTATCATCATGTCCAGCCAGAGTTTGTACTCTTTGCCCTGTTTTTAAATCCCAAATTTTGATTTTACTGTCGAATTGAGTAGCTGTAGCAATTATGGCTTCATGACCTCGTTTACTCAAACTAAATTCTTTCGGTAACACTGTAATAGCCAGACTATTAATAACATCACAATTTCCCTTAATCGTCCTGACTAATATTCCTTTCGTCACATCCCACACTTTAACACTCTGGTCCCAACCTCCGCTAGCCAAAATGGCGCCGTCTGGACTAAAAGCAACAGACTTTACAGATGCAACGTGTCCAGTAAAAGTGCGAACTTGTTTCCCTATACTGGCATCCCATAATTTTACAGTTCCATCATCGCTGCCACTTGCGAGTATTTTACCGTTGGGACTAAACACAATAGTATTGATTTCCTGAGTATGTCCTACAAGTGTGTCACGTAATTTTCCTGTAACTACATCCCACAGCTTGATTGTTTTATCACTACCTGCACTAGCAATTGTCATACCATCAGGACTATAAGCTACCACCGACACCGTTCCCAAATGTCCAGCCAGCGTTAAAGCTTGTGTTACCCCTGTAGCCTGTGCCAAGGGACTTATTCGAGAAATATTTGTTAATGGTTGCCAGTACCAGGCGCCTCCAAATCCTAAAAAAGCTATACTCCACATTAAAAACTTATTGGAAGTAATAAGCTTTATAGGTTTTATAAAATTTGTAACTTTTATAACATTGATTTTGGGAAAGAACTTTTTGGCACTCATAGGTACATTTACTTTAGGTCATGTTTTAAGTATTTACACTAAGTTAATTTAGTAAACTTAGTATTTTACTTACGTATAATTAAGTGTGATCAACTGTTTGAAATACAAAATATATAAAAACTTAAAGGGAACTTTACGTATTTTTTCTATATTAAATATAAATTCATCAGTTATGAGAAGTTTGTTTAATTACATCTTTATTCTGCGTGTATAAATGCGTCTATAATACTGATCTGCTCTAATGCTTCTATTGACTACAATCTATAGATATAATTAGTTCATAAGTATTGCTAAAATTAAACTTTTAATTCACACAATCTTTAAAAATCAACATACAATTTGCCTAAATCTTTAAGAAAAATTCGCGTTGCATTGTTCAGAGAGGGAAATTAGCAACGGATGTAACGGATAAATGATTTTACACCGAAAACAGATTCAAATTGCATTAGTCACGCAGCGAAGAATCTGAGTTCTGCTTTGGATATCATAATAAAACTCTAGATTTTACCGATTTGCAGTATTAATAACGATAATTTGTGATTATCGGCTTTTAATAGTACTACTGGTTAGCTCAACCAGTAGTACTATTGGCGCCCATCAACTACTAAATAACTCGGTGAGAATAAACCAAAATTTGTTAAAAAACGTAAAGCTAGAAAATTATTTTGTATTAAGCGATGCGCTTCCACAGTGGCTGCGAAGCTTTAATTAGGAACTTCCATATAAAAAAATCTCCAAAATTTTTTTGTGGAGCAGGCATCTTTGCCTGCTCTAAACTTAGGCGGGCAAGGATGCCCGCTCCACAACATGAAGAATTTATTTTTTAGAAGTCCCTTATTTAAACCGACTTACTCGTTTACTTTAAAACGCTATCTCATCTCTACATTACTCTCTGTGTGCAGACGCTTCGGAACCGAAGCGTCTCTACGTGCTTCTGTGGTAATAGACTAAGATTTTTAACTTATTAAGCGTAAAGTTTACAGAGGATGAGGTAACATAGCGTTGGTTATTTTAACTAGTTATGACTCAAGATTTTCAGTTCTTAAAACGTCTATACAATGCTTTGAACCCGTTTCGTCCTTTGCCCGCAGGTGACCCAGCATACGTAAACTGTAATAGTGTGGGGGGAGATGATGATATCTTGGTGGGAGTCGGTAGAGAAATTTGAATGTCCGATAGAATATGCTTTATTCAGATTAGGAAAGTTACAGGAAGCAATACAATATTACGATAAAGCAATTAATTTAGATGCTGAGTATAGAGAAATGGTCAAAACTGATGTTGATTTTGATGGCATTCGTGATAACGTGCGGTTTATGGCACTATTATAGATAGCATTTCAATGCGAACAAAAATGAAAGTACTTATATTTTAAAGGACAGGATTTCAGTTTGTGAAGGGTAAAGTTGTTTTAGTAAGTTTTCCGTTGGATGATTTATCTTCTATTAAGGCACGTCCGGCAGTTTGCTTGACTAACCCTGTAGGAGCTAATCAACACATCACTCTTGCTTTAATTACTAGCATGATTCCTTGCGAGTTACTAGAGACTGATATTGTTATTAATACGAGTCATCCTGATTTTCCTACCAGCGGTTTACATAAGGCTTCAACTATTAGATTAGACCATTTAATCACGCTGCGTCAGTCGCTCGTTCTGCGTGAGTTAGGGGAATTCTCTCTAGAAACGCAACAACAAATTTTAGAAAAATTACTCAATTTTTTACGTGCCTAGGTAGAGACGTTACATGTAACGTCTCTACATGTATTTTATAAACTCAATATATTGTATTAATTGCAGCTATAAATAATTATTTTAGATTTAATTTTTTGTTATTAAGCTAATATTTATTACTATTTATATATAGATTTTACTTATGCAATAACTATTTGCTTGAACCATGCTGTTGAGACAACCAACGCTGTTATCGCTTGTGCTACCTAGCAATACTGTTACCGTGCCAAGATTTGTGTGTCAGAAATTTTACTGATCTGACTTATTTACTCAGAAAGATGTAACAATATAAGTAGATATGTTAAAAAATCTAAAAGTTAGAGTAAAAATGCCTTGGTAAATGTTATGGGTAAAAAACCTCGCGTAGTTGTCATCGGCGCCGGAATTGGTGGACTAACTGCTGGTGCGTTATTAGCGCATCGCGGATATGACGTTTTAATTCTTGACCAAGCGTTAGTACCGGGTGGTTGCGCTTCGACGTTTAAGCGCAAGGGTTTTACCTTTGATGTTGGCGCCACTCAAGTTGCGGGGTTGGAAACAGGAGGTATTCATCACCGGATTTTCTCGGAGTTAAATATTGATATACCAGAAGCTACACATTGCGACCCAGCTTGTGCTGTGTTTTTACCTGGGGAAAGTACTCCTATTAATGTTTGGCGTGACCCAGTAAAATGGCATGAAGAACGTATTCGTCAGTTTCCTGGTAGCGAACCATTTTGGGGATTATTAGCTGAGTTATTTAAAGCTAGTTGGCAATTTCAAGGACGCGACCCTGTACTGCCACCACGCAATGTTTGGGATTTGTGGCAGTTGACTCAAGCTGTGCGCCCAAGTACTTTTATTACTGTACCATACACTTTATTTACTGTTGGTGATGCACTGCGCGCGTATAAGCTAGCTCATGACCAACGATTACGAACATTTTTAGATTTACAACTCAAGTTATATTCACAGGTAAGTGCCGAAGAAACTGCGTTACTTTATGCCGCAACTGCATTATCTGTATCACAGGCGCCGCAAGGTTTATTTCATCTCAAAGGCAGTATGCAAGTTCTTAGTGACTGTTTGGTTAGTGCTTTAGAACGTGATGGTGGAAAGCTTTTGATGCGGCATAGTGTAGAAAATATTATTGTTAAGAAAGGTAAAGCTGTTAGTGTCACAGTTAAAAACCAGAAAACTGGAGAGATGTGGGAAGAACCCGCAGACCATATAGTTGCTAACGTCACAGTGCAAAATTTAGTGCAGTTGTTAGGAGACAAGGCGCCACGGGGTTATAAAAAGCGCGTAGAAAAACTTCCTTCACCATCAGGCGCCTTTGTTATATATCTTGGTGTAGACGCAAGTGCTATTCCTGCTGAATGTCCACCCCACCTACAATTTTTGTATAATCCCAGTGGTCCAGTTGGGGAAAATAACTCGCTATTTGTTTCTGTCAGCCATGAAGGTGATGGACGGGCGCCTGCTGGTAAAGCGACAATAATAGCCTCGTCGTTTGTCGATGTGGAACGATGGTGGAAGACCGAAGATTATGAAGCTTTAAAACAAAGGTTTACTTCAGAAGCGATATCACATCTAAATAAATATTTTTATTTAAAACCTGAAACTATTGTTCATGTTGAAGCCGCAACACCCCGCACTTTCTACCGCTATACTGCACGCTCTGAAGGTATAGTAGGAGGAATTGGGCAACGCATTCCAACTTTTGGTCCTTTTGGTTTTGCTAACCGTACACCTATACCACGTTTGTGGCTAGTTGGTGACTCCACGCATCCAGGTGAAGGAACCGCTGGTGTTAGCTATTCTGCGCTAACGGTAGTTAGACAAATTGAAGCAGGACTTCAAATCAGTTAATATAGCAGCAGTCGTGAGTTAATTAAGGCGTTTAACTGAAAGATTAAGGAATAATTCTGGATTGCTGTATGGTATATGCGACGGTAAGTTACGAAACGTTTCAGCGTCAAAAGTATCCAAAGTTTGGGCATGATAATCCTCACCCAATGAATTTTGAGTTTTGGCTATATATGGTAGAAACTGGTTATTCAGCTTGGGAAGCACGCGAAGAATTTGGATGTACAAATAAATTACGCGAAGGCCCTATTTGGTGTTTTCAAAGACATGGGATGTCAAGTACAGTACTACCAGATGGGCGTGTTGTACATATAGGTGGTGAGCATGAAGAGTATTTTGACCCTGATTATTGTATATATAATGATGTCGTCGTAAAACATCCTAATGGGGAAATTAGCATTTACGGTTATCCAATGAATTTTTTTCAGCCTTCACATTACCATTCGGCAACACTCGTTGATAACAATATATACATAATTGGAAGTTTAGGGTATCAACAAGACCGAGTTCTTGGTGAAACGCGCGTGTTTTTACTCGATTGTGATACCTTTGAAATGAAAAAGCTAAATACCAAAGGTGAAAATCCTGGTTGGATTTATGAACATAGCAGCGAATATATTCAAGAAAAGAACTGTTTAAAAATCAACAAAGGTAAAATTATTACTTTCGATACAGATGCCGAAGGAAATTCTGAAAATGACAAAAATGTTTATGAAGAAAATCAAGAAGTCTTTTTGTTAAACCTAACTACTAAGCAGTGGTTTGCTGTTAAAAAGTAAATACCATACATCAGAGATACACATAACTACACATAAAACTTATGTCACTATCAAAAACTGAAGCAAAGAAATTACTCGAACGTCTTATCTTTGATACCGACCGTCCTCATGAGTGGATAGAAGATATTTGGAGCTTAAGTCCAACTTTGGGAGAAGATGCTGCAAAGCTCGTTGAAGTGTTTGAAGCTTTAATTGAATGTTGTCCACAAGAAAAGTTGGAAAATTTAGTACAATTCTATTGCCGAGAAGTTTTAGAATCATAAACAAATATAAATCTTGTGAATGGGCACAAATCTTGTGGGATGGGCACAAATCTTGTGGGATGGGCATCCCTGCCCGTCCCAATATTAAGAATTGCTTAGTGGAGTTTTTAATTTTAATTTAACGTTGGTTCCCCTTTTAAGAACTACTTCTCCTCCTGGACTTGATAGCACATACGCTGTTGCTGCGGCGCCTCCTGCTAGTCCTCCGTGTTTAAAGTTAGCTTTGTTACCAAGAAAACGACCTGCTGCGGCGCCTCCTAAAATTATTCCAGCGTTTTGTAAGAATTTACCTTTGGTTTTTGTTTCGATTTGAGTGTTGACTAAGCTTGCGTCGATGGGTAATTTGGCGCCATTTTTTAATACAATACCGTCGAACACTAGATTCAACTTGGCTTTTTTACCTTTGGCTGCTTTATTAACATTCTCAATGTGTCCTTCAATTATTCCATCTTTGAGAACTGGATTACTACTTTTAACTTTTAATTGGAATGTGTCGTTTTCGCGGTTTTTCCCAGTTGTTATTTCTTGTTGAAGATTTGTATCGAATGTTGTACCAGCCGCAACAATTGGTTGAGGTTTATTATTAGAGGCAAGTTTGGTATTTGCTGTGCTATCGCTGACGGTTGTATCTTTAGGAGAACTACAGCCAACTGTATTTACTACCAGAGTTGCACCCAAAATAAACAGTATTAACTTTTTCATAGTTTTGAGGAACAAGTAGGTTAATGGAAGTATAGGTTAAGGGATGCGGAGTTATTTGGATAAAAAGTATACTAAAAATTTAATAATCTTAGGTGCCAAAATTCTTAGTACTATATTTTATTAAAATTTCAGATTAGGGAGCGTTGCTTCAAATTCTTCTAGTGCCTGAAGACTTCCAACTTGCCAATTTCTTTCTACAAGTTGAGGGATAAGCTCTGTTATGGGTATTTGAGGAAAGGTTGGACTGGTTTGAGACTTTGTATATTTTTTACCTTGCAGCAAATAAATGGTTAGTTTCCCACTATCATATATCCATACTTCTGGAACTCCAACTGACTCGTAAGCCTCAATCGTTGTTTTTGAAGTCATATCACTTTCTATTGCTAAATCTGGTGGAGGGTCACTTGGTTCAAGGCGCCTGCGGCCAATCATAGCTTGATAGTTCTGGATGTAAAAACAGGCATCTGGTTCTACACCAGCTGCACCCTGGTTTTTAAAAGTAGTCGAACCAAAAGGTTGATAGCGCACACCTTTAGCTCTTAATAAAGTTTTAACGATATCAGAAATAAAATCTCTTGGTATTTCATGCTCAGGCAGAGGAACCATAATTTCTAAAGTACCCTGGTAATAAGCTACTCTTGACGTGCGCTTTTGACCTAATTCCTGCAATATAGTTTCAAATTCTTGCCAGGTGACATTAGGAATAGTAACAACGCTACCAGGAGCTAAATGCATTTGGCTAATAGGTTTGACAACACTAATGGTTGTAGCCATTTAAATATCTCCTTTAAAATATAGTTTAACAATAAAGGGCACAGCGAAATGCCATACCCTTTAGCTTCTAAAAAAAGATTAAAAAGAAAGTTTTATAATCCGTTTGTAGTAGTATTTTGTGATTGTTCGGTTTGCTGCGGTTCGGGTTGTGGTGGTGGTTCTGGGTTGAGATATTCACGCCATGTACGTATTTGGTCACGTGCAGAGCTATGTGCTGCTGTTCCACGTGGAATTAAACGTGCTGTTTCAATTGCGCGTCCTAGGTCAGATTCGCTCTGGGTACGGGCAATATCTAATATTTGCTGACTCCACTGGTCAATTGCTGGGTTGACGTCGTTACGTAATAAGCTACTTTCTGGCACTCTCTTCGCTAAACGAATTGCTTGAGCGAGTGCTTCTGGTGTTCCTTGTAACGCTACTTCCCTTGCTTGCTTCCAGTCTTGACGTGCATTTACCTGTCCTTGCCAGTCACCTATTGCGGATAAAGCTTCATTTGATAATGCCCTATTTCCTGTTATTTGGCTCGCTGTTTGAATTGCTGCCGATAAATCGCCGCTACTAGCCAATTCACGCGCACGGTCTAAATAAGGTTGGTCTTGAGCGCGTTGTATTATTGCTGTCCATTCAGAAATTCGTTTGCGTGCTTCTGGATATAATGCCCGTCCACGACGAATTTGACTTGCTTCGGTTATTGCTGCTTGTAGTGAACCTGCATCTTGCACCAGCGCTAACTGTTCGGCACGGTCTAAAAATGGACGGTCTTCAATTGTTTGAATTTGCCCTACCCAACGATTTATTTCTCTACGAGCTTCTCTCGCACGCGGATTACTTGCTGGTACTAATTGTGCCTCAGTTATTGCCGCTGTTAAATCTGTTATCGTTCCTTGTGTAGCAAGTGTACGTGCTTTGTCTAAACGTGTTACGTCCTGTATTTCTAACTGCCAGCGAGCTATTAAACCCTGTGCTTTTTGATACACTGCTCTTTCTGGACTGATTTGTTGTGCTTGGGCAATGGCAGCCTCTAAGCCGGACGTAGTACCAATCCAAGCATTACGCTGTGCTTCGGCAATAGCGATGAAATCTTCAGTTTCTGTTTGTAAGTTAGCATTAGTCGGTATTTGTTGAGCAATCGAAATCGCTTCATCAGCATCTTGACTATCAAGCCTTTTCTGGGCAATATCTAGCATTTGGCGCCCAAACAGCGGAATAGCTTCTTGCGCTTTTTGGTACATGTAGCTATCAGCAGTTACCGACTCTGCTAACTTGATAGCTTTTTTCAAATTATCAATATTACCGTTTTTAGCTAAATCTTCAGCTTTGGCTAACTTCTCACCATCTTCACGAGACTTAGCAATTAGGTTATTTAATTGCTGATACTTGATTGTTTGCCAAAACTTATTGTTTACGCGCAGCAAGCGAGAAGCATCCATAAACGCTTGTTGCCAGCGCGCGTTACGCATTCCTTCTTCAGCTTGTTTGTAGATTTCTTCGCCTTTTGACCAAATCGAACGCCATTGCTCGATTTTATCTTTAACGATTTTGGACGCTGGCATGTCAGATGGAATACGGTTAGCAGTGGCAATAGCTTCATCCAATTTGCCTTCCTGAAAGCTAGTGTCCGCTAATCGTAAAACATCCCGCGACCATTCTTCAAGATAACGGTCTACCTCAGCACGTAAGGGATGGTTGGATGGCAATTGCTTAACAAGGTTAATAGCTTGCAGCAAATCTTCTACATTGTTTTTGGAGGCTGCCACTTGAGCGCAGTGTAAACGTACCGAAGCACTCGCGAGGGGCCAAAAAATTGATGGACAGTTGGGCGCAGCAGGCAGTTTTAACAGTATTGCCATAGACATAAAAGCTATAGTACCTGGTACAAAAGCCAACAAACCAGTCCATAGCACCCAACTTTTTGTCCAACGCGGCAATTTCCACTCTGTAGATGATGCTGCCTCTTTGAGCAACTGACCGTCAGTTTCGAGGCGGGAATCTTCCCCGCGCTTTGGTTGACGTGATGGTGTCACTTGTTTGGATTTACTTGCTTGTTGCTGCTTCACAGACTTTGACGTTGAATTTGTACCTGGGACATTTGACGCTTTTTGGTCAGAGGGTTGCCGTTGCCGGGATAGTTGGGTCATGTTTTCTGACTCGTTTCCTGTGGTACGCGACCAACTTTCTGGAATATCCCGTTCTGTCGTCATTGCTCACACCATAGTAATTTTACAGCGATTCGTCTTAATAACGAAACTTGCGTTGTTGCCATAGTAACTTCCCCGTTGAGAAAAAGCTAGCTTCTGCACCATCTTTTATCCACAGATATCATGAAGATACATTTTTTACAGTCCTATTTTATACCTTTACGAAGCAGATGATTCAGCTTGCAAATCATTGATTACACTTGCCAAGTCGTCACTACTTGCTTGGTATACTGTGCCGCAAAACTCACACGTAACCTCGGCGCCATTGTCTTTAACAATCATGTCCTCCAATTCAGTTTCCCCTAACAATTTTAAGGCGCCAAGCACCCTTTCAAACGAGCAACCGCAGTGGAAGCGAAGCATTTGGGTTTCAGGAAAAATATTTAGTCCCATATCTCCCAGCAAATCCTGAAAGATTTCGGGCAAAGTTTTACCAGCTTGCAGCAATGGCGTAAACTCTCTAAGCGCCATCATTCGCGACTCTAAAGTTTCTACCAGTGCTTCATCGCGCGCAGCTTTTGGCAAAACCTGTACAAGCAATCCTCCTGATGCTGTAACTCCACTCGATTCTACAAACACACCTACCATTAATCCGGAAGGGGTTTGCTCGGAAGTTACCAAATAATGAGCAACATCTTCGCCGATTTCTCCTGATACTAGTTCCACAGTACTCGAATAAGGATACCCAAATCCAATATCTCGCACAACATAAAGAAAACCTTTACCAACGGCGCCACCCACATCTAATTTTCCTCTAGGGTTGGGAGGTAATTCTACATCAGGATTATTTACGTACCCTCGCACCGTACCATCTAAACCAGCATCAACTAACAAACCACCTAAAGGCCCATCACCTCTAATTCTCAAATTTACGCGCGACCCAGGTCGTTTCATACTCGAAGCCATCAACAACCCCGCAGTCATCGACCGACCCAATGCTGCC
>ERZ1066124.334-NODE-334-length-35606-cov-22.892352_pt1 | contig 35606 bp, 34 predicted proteins | sample MGYA00382771_ERZ1066124 | MGnify/ENA primary metagenome ERZ1066124 (study PRJEB33369, sample SAMEA5778354) | biofilm metagenome | biome: Industrial cooling water; feature: Water cooling tower basin; material: Biofilm | place: United Arab Emirates | collected... | reverse complement strand
CACTGACACGTCATCCTCTAGAAATCCCTCATTCTTCCTCTGACTAACCACTAGATAAATTTATGAATCAGACATTAGATCATCCAGTCCTGGGTCGTGTGACTTGGAATCCAGAAAGCCAATACTGGGAAGCAACTGTCGAGCTACGGCAAGACCATTGGATTGAGTTTTGCCTTGAGCCATCTGATGTGCAGGAAACAGACATACAAGCCTTGATGAATCATGCCGCAGAAGTTCTCAGCCAGGTTCGTGAGTTAGAACCGCAAATACGCCAGAAAATTGCAGATGATCTTCTGGATCTCTACAACAATACCTGGGCAAGAGATGAGGACGAAGACGAAGACGAAGCTCCACCTCAAATGAGCCGCGCCGAATTTATCCAAAGCATTACTCTAGAAAGTTTTACTCTGGCTTGGGATGGAAGCAGATCATGGTGGTATAACGATAACGACTTATTCGCTGGTCATTCCATTGAGCTATGGATTGATGCCGGGAAAAGCATCGCAGACTCTAGAGCAGACCTTGTTGGGTAATCATCCTCAACGGACAAGGAAGCCATCTCGCATTCAACGATCGACTTAGGATTGCTATAGATTTACCCATTCGTAAAAGGGTATTTTAAAGGTGATCGTTGATCGCACTGACCCGCCCGGAAATCAATCTCCGGGCTAATTGAGGCAAGTCCACTAAACTGGACTAAGATTCTTGCTCTGCACTCCCAGTCCGCTTCAGCGGGGTTTTCTTCGTTAGCCCGGAGATTGATTTCCGGGCGGGATGACAACGCAGTGAAGTTGTTCATGCCTTTAAAACATCCTTTAAGATTCACTTATTCGTAACCAATTAGCAAATGAATCAGCCTTCAACGCTTCAAACCGCGATCGAATTAATCGATTCCCTGTCGCCTGAAGATCAAGCTGCTTTATTGGAGATGCTTCAGAAGCGGATACTCGTCCGTGAAATCCAAGAAATTCGTCAGGAAGTTGCTCAAGGAGATGTACAGTTTGGGTCTGTTGCTGATTTTCTTGATGAAATCGACGAAAATGAGCCAAATGAACAAATCTTAGCTGACCTACAAGAAGCGATTCGCCAAGGGAGAGCGGGAGAAACTTTTCCGATTGCAGAACTGTGGGACGGAATTGATGTCTGATTCTTCCGTCGAAGTGCGATTTAGAAAGCCTCTGGGCTTGATATCCGAGGCGCGATTAATGCACTTACAAAGCAACTTCCTGAATTTCAGCCAAGGTAGGGAATGATTCAGAAATTTCTGGAGTTTGGCTCGATCGCTGACATCGAATCGAATAACTACAGTCCGCACATTCTGAGGCAGTTTCGGGAAGTTGGGGGAAAAACTCGCCTTGGGTTTCGTATCGATCGAGCCATTCACTAAATTGATTCAACAATCGAGATAAAACCTGTCGTGTTTCCTCGTGCTGTTTTGCGCTGTAAGGCAGTTTCAAGCTTTGAGCCATTTCCCCGTTCGCTTGGAAAAACCAATAGGTCATCGAAATCTGTTCGGGTGCGTAATCGCTCGTTTCTGCTAGTACGAATGGATATAAACGAGACTGCCAGCTTTGAGCTAAGTCCGATTTTGAAGGTTTTGGATAGGTTTTCCAATCGAGAATTTGCGCCTCTTGTTCCGTCAGAATCAATAGGTCATACACAACTGTGAGAATGTGTCCTTGAAATTCCAGCATTCGGAGGTGTTCGCTTTCTCGGAACATTGGATCGTGAATCTGGAGAATTTGTGGGGCGGCTCCGATGAAGGCATGAAACCATTGTCTGAGTTGAGGATCTTCTTGAAGGAAAGGTTCGATCGGTAAACCCATTTCCCACTGTTGCATTAATGCGTGGAACCGACTTCCCGCTAAAAGTCGCTCTTGTTGCTCCGGCGAATTCGGTGATCCCAATTGCTCTAAATAAGTGTGCTGAAATTTTCGCGGACACAGTTCCAATAGATTGAGATGACTTTGGGAAAGTCGCATCGTGGGTTACTCTTTGGTTAAAACAAACACACTACCCTCATTACCGCGACCAATTCGCAGGTCTTCATCGAGATAAGTAATATCGAGCCAACCTCGCTGATCCCGGTTCTCGATACTAAAGTCGATCGCAGCAAACTTCTTATCGGATTCTAGCTGGTGAATCAAATAACTGGGCGACTGGTAATCGATCAGACGCTGTAAGCCGATGAGCGATCGCTCAAATTTCACATCGACTCGCTTTTCTGAAAGGGGACGAAATCGCGCCACAACCGAAACGATCCCCTCTAAAAATGGCAGTCCTGAAACCTCTGCAATGTTATAAACTTTGCCCTCTAGAGCGCGAATACACTGATAAACCTGTCCCAACTTGAGAAAGGGAAATTGATCAATTCCAAGAATGCCGCGACTGGTCGTATATAAAAGTCGCCAATCGCCATCGAGGAGATTCAGAGCCTCGATCGGTCTTGGAGTCGGATTTCGGTCTTCGAGTTGAGCGATCGCTGCCATGATCCCTTGTTTCTGAGCTTCATTTGCCAGCAATCCGCGATTTTTTCCAGCAATCACTTCAAGTAAAGCGGCTTTCCCGATCATGATGCGCTCCCGGAGTAGGTAGAAATTAATCGTAACGGCTCTCCACAACTCTGTTCCAGGTGAAAAAACATTCTTTAATTGAATGTTCAAAACAAATTGCTTGACAATTTCCGAAAAACATGGAAAATGCTTGAATCTAAAACGAATCAGACCGATCCAAAAAATTGCTCCGATTCGAGCAAAAAACATCTTGCAAATGTGCCCCAAAGTGGTACACTTCGGGTGTTTCGGTCGGTCTACTATAAGAGTAGTACTTTCTACTGCTGGAGTTAGAAACGCTCAATGATCTACAATCCCTCCTTACGTCAAGAAACTCGAAACCAACGCGCAGCGGTGATTCCAATGCAACAGGAATCTTCGATTCTCGACTGGCTTGAAAATACAGGTCGATTGCTTGCTCGCGATAATGCAGATTTCGACTACCTCGATGATGAGGAAGAAATTAACGAACTGATGGAAAACGACGGCGGCACTTTTGATAGTGACGACGACGATGATGATCTCGGTTTAGACGACGAATAGACGATGAGGGACTAGGTTCTGTTTGGGATCTAGTCCATTCTGGTGTGGTGTAAGTTGTGCGGAGTGAAGTGAAATCTTGTGGACGCGAAACTATTTACAGGACGAGCCTTGAATTTTTCAGGAACCCGATTGTTTCTGTTATTGACGATCGGAATGACGATCGCTTCGATCGGTCTTGATCACTTTAGCGGTCGGGTCTGGAGCCAGAGTGCATCGCTGACTTTTCCGCTTTGGATGAGCGGACTTGCTACCGCTGGTGTCGGTTATTGGGCAGTTCCCTTTCTTAGAGCATTGAAAGCGGGACAGATTATCCGCGAGGATGGTCCCCAATCGCATCTAAAGAAGGCTGGAACTCCGACGATGGGAGGCGCTTTCTTTGTCCCCGTTGCAGTCGCGATCGCGCTTTATCTCTCAGGATTTGATAGCAATGTGATCGCTGTTTCTGCGCTTACGATGTCGTACGCAGCGATCGGGTTTCTCGACGATTGGCAGATTATTCGCCGTAAGTCGAACAAAGGAATTTCCCCGAAAACTAAGATGGGGCTGCAAATCTCTTTTGCGGTTGCGTTCTGTCTCTGGTTGATGGTGACGAATTCGAGCTTAACTTCGATCGCGCTTCCTTTCGGGCTGATGTTGCCTTTAGGTGCGTTGTTTTGGGTGTTAGCTTGTTTCGTTCTCGTAGCAGAAAGTAATGCAACAAATTTGACCGATGGAATGGATGGATTGGCTGGGGGAACGGTTGCGATCGCGCTTCTTGGTTTAGGTGCGCTTGTCTTCTCGAACCATCCTGAACTGGGAATCTTCTGTTCTGCTCTCAGCGGTGGTTGCCTTGGGTTTCTCGTACACAATCGCAACCCAGCAAAAGTTTTCATGGGCGATACGGGATCGTTAGCACTTGGAGGCGCACTTGCAGCCGTTGGATTACTCACAAATTCGCTGTTTGCACTGTTAATTCTGAGTGGTCTATTTTTCCTCGAAACGCTGTCTGTGATTGCTCAGGTGACTTACTACAAGGCAACGAAAGACGCGAATGGAGTCGGTAAGCGATTGTTCAAGATGTCGCCGTTTCATAATCATTTGGAATTGACAGGCTGGACAGAAACGCAGGTCGTCGGTTGGTTTTATGCGATCGCCGCGCTACTTGCAGGATTTAGCCTTGTAATTCACTAAAACATTCACTTCCGCATAAAAAGATGCGATCGGGTCACAAAAAGCTGTTATCATGTGACTCATCACTCTGGAGAGATGGCTGAGTGGTCGAAAGCGGCAGATTGCTAATCTGTTGTACGGTCTTGAACCGTACCGAGGGTTCGAATCCCTCTCTCTCCGTTCTTAATCCCGAAATCTGCTAAATCTACTTGTATTTATTACAGGTAGGTTTTCTGCTGTTTCGTTGGCAGATATGATCAACTTAATTTTGATGGAAATCTCCGCATGATTGTTTGTCCGAATTGCAATCATCCCAATCCTGATAGTGCAGTTCAGTGTGAATCTTGTTACACACCCCTGCCGTCTACGATCGCTTGTCCGAATTGCGGTGCATCAGTTCAGTCTGATGCGAGTTTTTGCGGACAGTGCGGTTATAACTTGAACTCTGTGAGCGCTCCTATGCTGTCAACTTCTGAAGTGCCCGATCCTCAACAGCTTCCTGATCCGGTTGTGCCTGATCCTTTGATTGAGCCTGATCCGATCGTGCTTCCGACCCAAGCCAAATCTGCTCCTGCTCCAAAAGCGCATTCGATGACGCAGATTCAGCAGTCGTTCGCTCGATTATTAAATCTGCAAACCAGTACCGTGATTGAGATTCCGCCAGGATTGCTCGTGGTTCATCTTGGTAAGCCAAACGATCGCATTCCTCCAGATATCGATGTTTCTGGCTTTCCGAACTCTGAAGTCGTTTCGAGAATTCATGCCGATATTCGGATCGAAGGAGATGCTTACTACATTGAAGATGTCGGTAGCTCGAACGGCACGTATGTTAACAATTCACCGCTGCCAATGGGGAATCGGCATCGATTGAGAGCAGGCGATCGCATTTCGCTGGGTAAAGGCGATAAGGTGTCGTTTCTGTTCCAGATTTAATACGATCGCGGATCTAAAGCCGATACCCAAGTAAGTACGAACCCGACTGCGAATGAGATCGTGGCTACACCACTCAGAATCGACATGAATCCTGCTGGCATAAATTTACGAGTTGTTCTCCAGCGGAAACTAAAGAAGATTGCCAGCGTGATTGCGATCAGAGTAGCAAAGAGTAAGCCTCCAATGCGATTTCCTAGCGTGGTTGAGGTGGCGTAGGCTGCGAACAAAAGAGCAACACCACTACTCAACCCAACGAAGAGCGATTGGCGGCTTCTGGCTTTCGTGTAACCGATGATGCCACCGACCGCAATTAATAATCCGTAAACTGCTATCAGAATTGTCCAGATCATTAGAGCTACCAATTACGCCAACCGCCTCTTGAAGCGTCTTTTGATTTCGCATCGATCAAGGATTGATATTCTTGAGAGCTTGCCCAGCGATCGATCTCTCGCGCTCTCAGAACCGGAACCGGATGCGAAAGTTGAGCGGTTTGAAGCTGTTTGAGCATTTCACCAATCTCAGTTTTGCTGACATCATCGTAAGCACGAGCTTGAGCAATGAAGGCATCGAGATTTAACTGTTTTGCCAGGGTGGGTGAGCCGCCTGTAAGTTTCATCATTACGGACATCGTGATCCGAGGATCTTGAGTGGCGAGAAGAGCGGCGCGATCGCAAGTGAATTCCGCACAGCGTACCCAGTTCATGATTTGCGCTTGTAAGCCTTGGGTGATCACTCCACCGATCGGGAATGGTAATTGTCCAGCCGCTAGAACTAGAACATTTGCCAGAGTTAGATAGACACTGTGATCACATTTGAGGTGTCCCAACTCATGAGCAATTACCGCCTGAATTTCTTCGGGAGTAAGCAGTTCGATCAGCGAGGTGTGCATCACGATAAACGGCTGTCTTCCCCGCATTGCGAAGGTGTAAGCGTTTGGGACAGGATGCTGACGAACATAAAGCTGTGGTGCTTCGAGGTCGAGAATTCTTGCAGCTTCCACTAATAGCTTGTGGAGGTCTGGAAGTTGTTGTTCGCTGACAAGAATGCTCGAAGCAATGTTTTCTAGATAAAAGAACTGTTCTGCAACTGGACCTAAGAGCGTTCGGATCGCTAAATCTAATCCAGGGAGTTGCTTCAGTGCGTTAGTTGCCTCTAAGTCCAAAGGATGGCGGAACTGATCGGCTTTTAGTCCAATGAGTGCTGACTTTGTGAAGGACATAAATTGTATAGACGATGGCAGACTTTCAGTATAGCGAATCAACTCTTACAGGGGTTTGATGAAAGTCGATCGAGTAAAAATTGAACCGAGTACGATCGACGTTTTGATTTCCGACAGGCTAACCAAATTTGATTCGTAACGGCTTTCTCTGATTTCACTAGTGACGTTAATCGATTTTGTTCAATCCAATTTGTACTTTTAGACAGACACTCACTAGGATGAAGACATTGAGTTAGTAAGGCGTTATGTCTAAGAGAATTCTGATTGTTTTAACCAGTCACGATACGTTAGGCAACACAGGCAAAGAAACAGGGTTCTATTTGCCAGAAGTGAGTCATCCAGTTGCAGTGTTCGATCGAGCAAATTTCACTGTCGATTACGTCAGTCCTAAAGGCGGCAAAGCTCCGATGATTGGCGTTGATCTGACTGATCCACTGAATCGAGCCTTTGTTGAAAATCCTGAAAAAATGGCTCAAATCGAGCACACAAAACGACCGGAGCAAGTTGATCCGAATGAGTATGATGCGATCTTCTACGCAGGTGGACATGGCACGATGTGGGACTTTCCGAATACGCCGGAACTCGATCGCATTGCAGAAACAATTTACGATCGGGGTGGTATTGTTGGTGCAGTCTGCCACGGTCCTGCTGGACTCGTGAACTTGAAATTGAATGATCAATATTTAGTTGCTGGCAAGACGGTTGCAACGTTCACGAATGAAGAAGAAACCGCTGTTGAATTAAACGAAGTTGTCCCGTTTCTACTCGAATCTAAGTTGATCGAGCGGGGTGCAACTGTCGAGAAAGCTGCGAACTTTCAAGAAAAGGTTGTGGTAAGCGATCGCTTAGTCACCGGACAAAATCCTGCTTCTGCAACCGGAGTCGCTCAAGCAATGGTTGGATTGCTCACACCTGCTTCTGAAACATTTGCGACTGTTTGATTTTCACGGATTCAACTCTTCAGAGATCTCGATGCGTAAATGGTTTCGCATCCGAACCTGAATAAGTCGCTGCGATCTGACCATTTCCGACCAGTTGATATTTGTAAGTCACCAATCCTTCCAAACCAACGGGTCCGCGTGGCGGCATTTTTTGAGTACTGATTCCAACTTCTGCCCCAAATCCATAGCGAAAACCATCAGCAAATCGGGTCGAACAATTGTGATAGACACCCGCAGCATCTACTTGATTCATGAATTGCTGTGCGGTTTTTGCATCTTCAGTTGCGATCGCGTCTGTATGTTTCGAGCCGTAGGTATTGATATGCGCGATCGCGTCTTCCGTCGAGTCCACAATCTTGATCGCCAAAATCAAATCACTATACTCAACTGCCCAATCCGTTACTTCTGGAATGTTCAAAATCTCGCGAGTTCGTTCGTCGCCTCGGAGTTCAACATTTTTCGCTTGAAGTGCAGGAGCGGCTTCGAGCAGAAATTCCGATGCGATCGCAGAATGTACCAGCAAAGTCTCGATCGCATTACAAGCTGCTGGATAATGCGTTTTAGAATCGACTGCAATCTTAATTGCTTTGGGAATATCAGCGGCTCGATCGACATACAAATGGCAAATTCCATCCGCATGACCTAGCACCGGAATTCGAGTATTGTCTTGAACGAATTTCACAAACGAATTAGATCCGCGTGGAATAATCAAATCAACGTACTGATCGAGTTTTAATAACTCCAGCGTTTCCTCTCGTGTTGTCAAGAGTTGCACCACAGATGGATCGATTTCTGTTTGCGACAATCCTTGGTGAATTGCTTTGACTAATGCTTCACACGATCGAATCGCTTCTTTCCCACCTTTCAGAATCACCCCATTTCCCGACTTAATCGCAAGGCTCGAAATCTGCATCACCGCATCGGGTCGCGCCTCGAAAATCACGCCTAGAACACCGAGCGGACAGGTCACGCGCTTGAGAATCAATCCTTCATCTAATTCACGATGAATTTGAATTGCCCCGATCGGATCAGCGAGTTTGCCCACATCGCGCACACCGACGATCGCACTTTTCAGTTTTGCCTCATCTAATTTCAACCGAGCGTATAACGCCGATGCAATTCCCTCTGATTTTGCTGCCTCACAGTCTGCTGTGTTAGCTGCGAGAATTTCACTGAAATTCGCTTCTAGAGCATCGGCAACTTTCGTGATCGCATCATTCCGAACTTCGGTCGATGTCACCGCAAGCTGTCGTGCTGCCTTCTGAGTTTGTTGTGCCGAAGTTGTGAGCGAAATGCCAGTAAAAGCAGTCATGATTCATTGGAATGCAACCCATCAATCATACCGAAGATCGAGAAGCCTCAGAAATTCAGCTTTTGATTCGACACTGGAAAGGATTGCGATCGACAATCTCAATTCGTCCCTCTTGGGAAAGCTCAACAAACGCATAGATCAGATTGATATGAAGTTCTTTTATGTGCAAATCCTCAATGAGTAGGGTTAACTCTGATTGTCCAAATGCAATGCTTCTGAGATCGGCGGCACTAAATGTTTGAGATTTGAACTTTTCAGTAAGTTCCTGCTTGATTTGATGGATTTGAGGACGGTCTATGACCTCGTTCGGGTCTTTCTTCACACCTAGTGCATTCATTACAGCGATCGCAACTCTTGTTTTTTCTCTGAGATTTTCCTCTACTGTAACTTGATCAACAAAAGGAAATATCCCTCAAGAGAGGGAACACGACCTGCTAAAGCCCCTTGAGCGACGTACAAGAATTGCCTAACTCAGCATCTCTGAAAGATAATCGGCAGTGGCTTCGACAAGCGCGATCGTATCTTCATACAACATCCGAGTCGGTCCCAAAACCCCAATACTTCCAACCGGAACAGCCCCCCGATTGTAAGTCGATGAAATCAGAGAACAAGCCCGAATCGGCTCTAAAGGATTCTCTGATCCGATCCGAATTGATACGCGACGACCTTCTAAATCCGGTTGCTCAAAAATCAACGGCACAAGCTGATTTTGTTCTTCTTCCAACAATTGAAGAATCATTTGAACCTGATTTAATTCTGAAAATTCAGGCTGACGGAGAACTTCAGAAACACCGCTGATCATGAGTTGCGATGGTAAAGAGGATTGAACTAGGCGCTGTAATAAATCGGCAAGTACAGAAGTCAGCATCGAACTGTAGCGATCGAACTCTCGCCCCAATTCGCCCCAGTCTAATGTTTGGAGTTCCGAAAGTGAGCGACCGCTCAACTGTTCCGATAAGAAGTTCGAGAGGATTTTTAATTCTCGATCGATGACTTCTGGATCAGCTTCAGACGGCGGTAATTCCATCAAAATCGATTGCGTCTCATACGTATCAGTCACGACCACTAACATGATGTGAGCCGAATCGATTTGTACCAGTTGGAGATGCTTTAATTGCGTCGTGTTCGTCATTGGCATCGTCACGATCGCAATATAGCCACTCAACGTTGAAAGAAGTTGTGCTGCGCCTTTTAGCACCGCTTCAAAACTCCACTTGTCCCAATTGAGTCGATCGCTCAAGAGTTGCTCTAGTTGAATCGCGACTCCGGGAGAGGGTTGAATCAACTGATCGACATAAATTCGATAGCCCGAATCGGAGGGCACTCGACCCGCTGACGTGTGCGGCTGAAAGAGGAGTCCCACCTTTTCCAGATGTCCCATCGCATTTCGGATTGTGGCAGAACTCACGCTCAAGTTAAACTCTTTCACCAATGCGCCCGATCCGACAGGTTCTGCCGTGGCGATGTAATGTCGAATCGTTGCCCAAAGGACTTGTTGTTGACGATGATTAAGGGGGGGATTAATTGACATTTTGAAAGGCGATCGCGCTTTTACCGAATTGAGACTAAGATAGCACTTTCCTTATTTTTACTTTAGATTTTGGTCTGGTATCGTAGCCAAATCGACATTAATAGCGCGGGATAGAACGATCGACGATCGCAGAATAAGCATCAATTCCACCAGAAATGTTCTTGACGTTCGTAAATCCCTGCTGCACGAGCCAGTTGCACATTTGTGCCGATCGCACTCCGTGATGGCAGAGGACTAAAGTTTCAGTCTCAGGATCAAGCTTGCTATAAATCTGCTCTGACCATTCGGAAAACTCACTCAGCGGCAAGTTTTGAAATGATGGAAGCGAAGCAGTTTCAACTTCCCAGGGTTCGCGAACATCGACAAATTGAATGTTCGGATTATTGAGAGATTGAGCGAGATCTTGAACAGTGATTTGAGAAAAGGACATTGTTAATTAAGCTTTGATTAGGAGTTCATCTTTCGGAATCGCATAGGGATCTTTACCGTATCCCAATGCAAATCTAAACGAATGCGCGACACTTTTACTCGAAAGCGTCATGAATACAATCAAAGCAGAGAACGCGACCATTGCTGCAACGGCGTAGAGTCCTCGGTAGCCGATCGCAGTTGCCACACTGCCTAAAATTGGACCTGCTAAGGCAATCCCCACATCGAATCCGCCCACAAACAATCCGAAAATTCGCCCCCGCTCATACGGCTGACATCGATCGGCAACGAGTGCAATCATAATCGGTAAGAATGTCCCGCCCCCAACTCCTTCGAGCGCTCCTGCTAAGAGGAATAAAGGTGCGGTGTTTGCTGCTGATAATACGATTAGCGAAATTGCATAACTGAGCAATCCTGCGGTGATAAATCGTCCGCGACCATAGCGATCGCTTGCCTTCCCAGAGACAAACCGAGTCATAAAACTGGTAATTGCGGCAGAAGTGTAAAACAGCCCTGAGTTCAATCCGACATTCGCTTCTCTGATGTGTAACGGAACGAAAGTCGCGATCGCACCAAAAGCAACGCCAACCAGCAACATTGTGATAGTCGGGATGCGAATACGATCGCTAAATAACAATCGCCAAAACAGTCTTTCTGAAGCTCGATCGTGCGGTTGATGCTGTAGTGACGGTGCTTTAACGAACATTGCACAAGTCATACTAATCATGCCAAGAATCGAACTCATCACAAACACAGGCGCGTAAGTCGTGAATTCTTGCAGATAGCCACCCATTGCTGGACCGAGTGCCATCCCGATCGGATTGACTAAGCTCATGTAGCCGATTAATTCACCGCGATTTTCAGGAGGTGCAATGTCTACGACGAGTGAACTATATGCGGTTGTGAATGCAGCAATACTAATGCCGTGAAAGGCTCGAACAATCATCAGGATCGGGATTGATTGCGTCAGTAAATGACACACGGGAGCGAGTGTTGCTGCTGAGATGCCGATGAGCAGAACTATCCTACGACCTTGCTGATCTGCCATTTTGCCTGCTTGGGGACGAAATAGAAGAAGCCCGATCGCGAAAGATGCCATCACAATCCCAAGCTGAGCATCAGGAGCACCGATCGACTTCACATAGAGCGGCAAAGTCGGGAGCAAACTCGCTAAACTTGCCCAAAACAACAATCCCGCAGTAAACAGTACGCCCAGATTTTGTTTCGTCCGAGCGCTTAACTTGGCAAAAGTACTCAATGCCCGATTCCTGACGAATGAAGAGATCTTAGAATAACAAACTTGTTAGCTTCCAGCGAGAATCGCAGGCATGAGAACACCATCGATCGCATGAATCACGCCATTGTCTGCCAGAATATCCGACTCGGTGACAGGAATATCATTCACTTTAATTCCGCCTTCGTGCTCGACTGCAATCACTGATCCTTCAAGCGTTGGTGCTTCAAAGATTTCCGTCAAATCTTCAAATCTGACATCCCCATCTAAAATGTGATAGCTCAAGATGCGACGTAGTTTCGGTAAGTCATTGAGCAATTCACTTAAGGTGTTTTCGGGCAGTTTGGAAAAGGCTTCGTCGGTTGGAGCCAAGAGCGTGAAAGTTCCGTCTGCATTTTCGAGTTCTGCTGAGATTCCTGCTTTGTCGATCGCGCTTAATAATGTTTTGAATGATCCAGCTTCAGAAGCGGTTTGTAGAAGATTCGCCATAGTTTTGTGTCTGTTCGATTTCCTTCTCTTAGAAAAGAACAGAGCGATCGCTCTTTACATCGAACGAAAGAGAGAAATTAGCTTTCTTCGGGATTTGTTCGATCGAGTAAGTTCTTTTTCGATTCTTTCAACTCCTGCCAGAGTGCTTTAATCTGTTTGTATGCTTCACCGGGCGGAATTTTTCCTGATGTTTCTAAGCCGCATAGTAGAGAAACGCGACTTGCAAATTCCTGAAGGTTGGCGTTGAAGGCTAGATTCTCAGGCGTAAACTCGCCTCGGTAATGGGCGGTCGGGTAAAAGAATTCTTCTTTTTGTTGCTCTGGCGTTTTGTCCACAGTTCTACCCTTGTTTGGCGCAAGTAATTTCTCATTGTATGTTGGTAATTTTGTGCTGACCAGCGAGATTAATCTATTCCTGGGTTGTAAGCATTACTTTGAGTTGATTCAGTGCATCCTCAACGGATTGTGCAATGCTAACTAATTCTGAATTGAGCGATCGAAGAAACCTCTGAGCTTCTAAATTCTCAGTCAATAAAATCACATGCTTCTTGGCTTTAATCGCTAAAGCAATTTCCGAAACCGTTCCCGCTCCGATGCCACAAGCCACGATCGCATCGCTCGATAAGACATTGATATTGTTCCGAGCATTTCCCATATCCGTAATGATTGGAATATCGATCGCGGCTGACATTTCAGAATCGATATGAGGCAAAATCCCGATCGTCATTCCGCCACCACTTTTCGCCCCACGACTAACGGCATCCATCACGCCAACATTCCGCCCACCGCTTAGAACAATCCATCCTGCTTGTGCAATTTGCTGACCCAATTCGTAAGCAGTTTCAATCTCTTGTGGAGTCGCCTGATCTCCCGTTCCCATGACTCCGACGATCGTTTTGGGCATTTTGACATCAGAATCGAATTCTGCAATCTGGATATGAGTTTTTTACCATCCGTTTCGGTGATTGTGCCAATCTACAACGGTGAATCAGATTTACCCGCTCTGCTCGACTATTTGAACGCTCAGACCTATCCGAATTTTGAGTGCGTCTTAGTCGATAACAACAGTCACGATCGCACTGCTGAATTATTAAAAGCCGCAGAATCCGATCGCATTCGAGTCTTTAACCAATCCCAAATTCAAAGCTCCTACGCCGCTCGAAACTTAGGCATCTTGAACGCTACAGGAGAAATTCTCGCCTTCACCGATGCGGATTGTCGCCCCGAACCGAATTGGCTCACTGATTTGATTCAGCCGTTTATTGATCCGGTTGTCGGCTTAGTGGCAGGAGAAATCAAAGCGCTTCCTGGAAATAGCGTGTTGGAGCAGTATGCCGATCGACAAGAAACCCTTTCTCAAAAACACACCCTGAATCATCCCTTCTGCGCCTACGGTCAGACTGCGAATCTTGCCATCCGATTCGAGGCTTTCAAGCAAATCGGCTTATTCCGTCCTTATCTCACCACGGGCGGCGATGCGGATATTTGCTGGAGAATTCTACGTGAAACAGCTTGGGAATTACGATTTGTGGAAAGCGCGATCGTGCGTCATCGTCACCGCACCACCTTAACGGAACTCAAAAGCCAGTGGCGCAGATATGGACGCTCAAACCGTTATCTACATGAACTTCACGGGATCGATTTGATGCGGGAACCGAACTTTTCCGAGTATCGATATCGGCTCATGCGCTGGATGCTGAAAGAATTCCCGATCGCATCTCTAAAACTTTTCACAGGTAAAGCGAATTTCGTCGATTTGATTAACACCCCAATCGGACTCCTCTGTCTCCAAGCGCGGGCAGAAGGGCAACAACAAGCGAAACTTTCCGAAGAAGCCCGAACGATCGAACGCCTTCCAATTCCTACCCCACAATCCTAATCGCACAAAATTCGCTAAATTTGAATAAATGCGTTTCTAGGATCGAACTATGCCGGAGCAACTCTTATTGGTGGACGATGAACCTGGACTCCGGGAAGCAGTACAAGCCTACCTCGAAGACAGTGGTTACACCGTTCATACCGCCACGAATGGGCGCGAAGGCTGGGAAACTTTGCAGCGAATCCAGCCTGATTTAGTGATCACCGATGTGATGATGCCTCAAGTGAACGGGTATGAATTCCTTAAGCAGCTTCGAGACGATGCCCGCTTCAAAACGTTACCTGTGATTTTCTTGACGGCGCGTGGGATGAAAAGCGATCGCATTCAGGGATATGATGCGGGCTGTGATGCGTACTTGCCGAAACCGTTTGATCCGGATGAATTAGTCGCGATCGTGACTCGCTTGCTGAGACAACGTGCTGATATCAAAGCCGCCAGCACCGATGACAATGTGAACCTCGCAGATCTGTCTCGCCAAATCGCTGCAATTCAAGCTGAACTGAAGGGACGAGGCACGATCGTACAAACGCCTGCCCCGATGAAACTCGATTTCACACCCAGAGAACAGAGCGTTCTAGACCTCGTGGTCGATGGTTTGATGAACAAAGAAATCGCTCGTCGGCTCGATACCAGTGTTCGGAACGTTGAGAAATACGTCAGTCGTCTTTTCAGCAAAACCGGAACCAATAGCCGTACGGAATTGGTCAGATTTGCACTCGAACATGGACTGACTACTCCGAACCAGCAGCGTCAAACTGGATCGTAATGGCAGTTCTGGGAGTTCGATCGATTCCTAAACTGGCATCTAATTGTTGCACCAGCGAATTGATGATCTGAAAGCCCAATGTTTGAGGCGCGTTCAGGTCGAAATTCGCTGGGAATCGGTCGCCCGTATCGCTGACTGTGAGCGTAACCTGTGAATTCTCAACTCGTAACAGAACTGAGACTTCACCGCCTCGGTTTGCCAATCCATGCCGCAGCGCATTCGAGATCAGTTCGTTCAAAATCAAGCCAACCGGAATCACTCGATTTGAGGACAGTTCAATCTCGCCGCTGATCGCTGTTCTGAGCGTGATTTGATTTGGCTCGATTGCATAAGTCTGAATCAGCGTTGGCACTAAACTCTGGACATACTCACCCAAGCGAATCGTGCTGATACTACTCGATTGTGAGAGTCGATCGTGAACCAACGCGATCGAACTAATTCGGCTCTGATTACTCCGCAAGAGTGTTTGGACATCCGTATCTTGCGTTCTCATCACCTGCAAATCGAGCAAACTCGTCACAACTTGCAAATTGTTCTTTACTCGGTGATGAATCTCGCGCAGTAGAATTTCCTTCTCACGCACCGAAGCTCGAAGCTGCTCGATCGTCGAACTCGATTCCGCCTGTTGAATCCGCGATCGTGCGGTCTGCAAGACATCGATCGCGGATTGTAACTCTTGCTGAATCTCAATTTGGATTTGGGAACTCACGGTAGACTGTGCCAGGAGGCGATCTCGAATCGAGGCGAGACGTTGCCGAATCGCTTCTACCTGCTGGGCGAACCCGCCATTATTCGTACTAGAAATCATGTTTTCAGGAACTCAACCAAAATCAGCCGATTTGCCGCTGCGAGGACGATTGAGAGGAGGCAACATCAATACGCCTCGCAGCGCGTTCCAAGGATGCCACTGCTCAGTGATTGCAGCTCAGTCGCAGGAACACTACTACGGGCGGGAACTCACTTGAATCAATGCAACTAGGGGGATTGGTTATATACCCTATCATCCAATGCGATGCCGCACAAAGCGAAGTTGTGCCAGTTTTGGCAATGTGACTAATGAATGACATCAGGTATACTCAATACCCTGACTATTGAATACTGAAACGATTTTTTAAGCGGTACATTACATTAGATATAGTTCCGTGACATGGCAGTAACGTTTGAGGCGATTTATGACTGCTCATCTTGCATCGAGTTCGACCGAAACCCTACCCGCCGCGCAGGATGCGGTAGCGCTACGACAGGTTTTCGCATCGTTGACCGCTGAAAGCTGTCCGCTGACCTACAATTTTCACATGCACACGACGCACTCGGATGGGCAGCTACACCCCGAAGCGTTGGCGCAACAAGCGATCGATCTTTCTCTCAAAGGCTTCGCAATTACGGATCATCACCAGATCAGCGGATACCAAACTGCACAACGCTATATGGAAGCGTTGCAGGGTGATGATCTGCCGCAATTATGGACGGGCACTGAAATTACGTCACGATTGCTGGAAACTGAGGTGCATATTCTCGGATTTGCGTTTGATCCAGAACATTCCGCGATCGCGTCTTATCTCCAGGGTTTGGCTCCTCAAGGCGATCGCGCTCAGGCTGCACGAGTGATTCGGGCGATTCAGCAGGCGGGCGGGATTGCGGTGTTGGCGCATCCGGCTCGATATCGTCGATCGGCGGATGAGTTGATTCCGGCGGCGGCGATGGTGGGAATTGATGGGGTCGAGACCTTCTACGCTTACAACAATCCGAAGCCTTGGATGCCGAGTCCGAAAGAGACGGTGCGGGTAACGGAGTTGCAGGCGGAACATGGGTTGCTCAGTTCTTGTGGAACGGATACACATGGAAAGAGCTTGTTACAGCGGTTGTAGGGATTGTGGCAATTGTGGGGAATGGGTTGGAAGATTCAATGTGATGGGTTCGTTTACCCAGCGACGAATTTCGCGTTTACCTGAATTTTGCGGTGGAACGACGATCGACAATCAGGAAACCACATACAAATTCAGGTAGAGCGATCGAGCGGCGATCGATTCTCAACCGCTGCGATGACCGTTTTCTCAATCCGATTCTGTCGCGTTTCAGATCGTTTCGCACTCTCGATCCAATAAAGAATCACCTTCTTAGTCGAATTGTTGAACGCCTCGAAATTTCGTTGAGCGTTGCCTTTGGCTCCAGCGAAGCTAACCGCATTCTTCCCCAATGCTTCGATCAAATCTGGTGGCATGATTAACGCCTCGATCGCATCGAGAGAAGTCCAAGATCCATCAAGTTTCGCCGCTTCGATTTTTCTGATCCCCACATCAGTCATCAAACCCTGTTCGATCAATTCCTCGATGTATTGCTTGTTCAATTTTGACCAAACACTTTTCGGTTTTCGAGGCGTAAAAATCTGCATATAGCGATCGTCATCCAGTGATTTCGCTTTACTGTCGATCCAACCGAAACAAAGAGCTTCCTTCACCGCTTCAGGATATCGAACGCTTGGCTTATCGCTTTTCACCTTGTAATAAATCAGCCAAATCCCAATTGCAGTTTCATGATTTTGCTGGAGCCAATTCCGCCAAGTTGCGCGATCGATGGCTTCGATTTTCTCTAGTTGGTCTTCAAACCTTGGCATGGTTAAAAATGCTGACTTTCCTACTTAGGATAATTAACAATTCCTTAATCCTTCTACCGGAATCCTGGTTACTTTCACGGTATGATGTGTGGAAATTATTGGGACTTTAAAAATAAGATCCCAATATTACTGAAAAAACCATGCCTGAACTCAGAAAAATTACGGAGATTTTCAGAATCAAGGCGGAAATGTAGCGCAGAGTACAAAAACCATTCGGTGACTCAGTTTTAGTGGTCTAAAGTCATCGATTGTTCACAAAGTGTACATCGCGTAACTGACTCGGTAAACTGCTCTAGTTTCACTCGATACGAAAAGGAAAGAAATGGTAGTGACCAAGGATAGACCGCTCGCAGCAATGTTTCGTCAGATTGGGGGAGGTGCGTATCCTCCTGTTATTGAGACGTTTGAACGCGGTAAGACAATCTTTTTTCCGGGTGATCCAGCGGAACGAGTCTATTTTCTGGTCAAAGGCGCAGTCAAACTTTCACGAGTCTATGAAGCAGGCGAAGAAATTACAGTCGCACTGCTGAGAGAAAATAGTGTGTTCGGCGTATTGTCGCTGATTACCGGGCAGCGTGCCGATCGCTTTTATCACGCGGTCGCATTTACTCCAGTTGAATTGCTCTCAGTGCCGATCGAACAAGTTGAGAAAGCCTTGAAGGAAAATCCTGAACTTTCGATGTTGATGCTGAAAGGTTTATCATCGCGGATTCTTCAGACTGAGATGATGATCGAAACGCTGGCACACCGCGATATGGGATCGCGCTTAGTGAGCTTCTTACTGATTCTGTGTCGCGATTTTGGTGTGCCCTCGCAAGAAGGAATCATGATCGATCTGAAACTGTCGCATCAAGCGATCGCAGAAGCGATCGGATCAACTCGTGTGACGGTCACTCGATTACTGGGTGACTTGCGTCAGGACAAAATGATCTCAATTCATAAGAAAAAAATCACCGTTCACAATCCTGTAACGCTCAGTCAACAATTCACTTAAATCGCTTAGAATTCTTTCCTGAAAGACCCGCCCGAAGTTTAGAGCAAACAGGCATAATGAAAGGCGAGTCTGGAATCGTCTTAGACCGTTTGCGGCTAGGGGTTGTCTTGGGAGTTATATGTCCGATGTCGGGCTGATTCTAATTTTGGTGGTGTTGGTGTTGGGGGGAGCGATCGCGACAATCGGCGATCGTTTAGGAACTCGTGTGGGAAAAGCTCGCCTGAGTTTGTTTAATCTCCGCCCCAAACAAACGGCTGTAGTGGTTACGATTTTGACTGGAACGCTGATTGCGGCTTCGACCTTGGGTGTGTTGCTATTAGCAAGTAAGACGTTTCGGGAAATGCTGCTCAATTTTGGGCGGATTCAGGCAGAATTGCGCGATCGAGGACGCGATTTAGAAAAAATATCTGCGGATTTGAAAGCAACCGATGCACAGAAATCTCAGGTCGAGAAGCAACTGGCAGAAGCGCGATCGGAACGTGCTCAAGTCGAAGAACAGTTAAAACGAATTAATGCGAATTTGCAGACTTCTATCGATCGACAACGAGAAACGAATGCTCAACTCCGAACGACGGAAGCTCAGCGTGATGCAACTCGTCGTCAGTTAGAAACGGTTTCTAGCCAAGCTGGAACGCTACGGACTGAGATCGAGCAACTGCAAGCTGAACAAGATAAATTGATCGAGCAGCGCGATCAGGTGAAAGCGCAGATTGCGGAACGAGATGAGGAAATTGCAGAACGGACGAAATTAATCGAGCAGCGCGATCGCGAAATTAGTGAACGCGATCGCGTGATTGCTGAACGGGGAGAAAACCTGAAACGACTCGAATCACAACGTGCCGCACTGACTGAAGCACTCCAGCAATTCGGACGGGATGTGCAATTGATTCGTAGTGGTGACTTGGCGATTTATCGAACTCAAGTCTTGTCCTCTGGGGTCGTGCGTGTGGTTGAATCAGGAGGCGCGAGGGCAGCGGTCGATCAACTGTTGCAATATGCGAATCGGGCGGCGATTCAATCGCTTCAATTGGGGCGGAATGATCAAGTCGTGCAAATTCCGAGCGCAGAAGTCGAAAGCTTGATTCGACAAATTAGTGACGGTCAGGATTATCTAGTCCGTGTGCAAGCTCGCGCGAACTACGTGAAGGGCGAAAACAGTGCGGTGTTTGTCTATATCAACGCAGTTCCGAATCGGGTTGTGTTTTTGGAAGGAGATACGATCGCGGCTCAAACGATCGATCCATCGAAACTTTCGCCCCAGGATTTCCAGAAATCGATTCAGGACTTGTTCGCGGCTTCTAATTCCCGTGCTCGCGTGGCTGGAGTCTTGAACGACAACATCGAAATCGAGAAGCTGTTAACGCTTGGACCGTTTATCGAACAGTTGCGGCGTTATCCGACTCCGATCGAGATTCGAGCCGTCGCATCAGAAGTGACTTACACCGCCGGACCTCTCAAAATAGAATTAGTGGCAGTGCAGAACGGGCAAGTGATTTTACGAGCATCTGGTTAATAAAGTTTTTGGGAGTAGAGGCGCATCATGGCGGAACAGCCAGTGATTTTGGGATTCGATCCAGGGCGACAAAAATGCGGTTTGGCGGTGATGGGGGTCGATCGACGACTTTACTACCATGAGGTGATCAGTGCAGAAGGCGCGATCGCAACAATTCAATCTTTGCGCGATCGCTTTCCGGTTTCGCTGTTAGTCATGGGCGATCAGACTTCCTCAAAAGACTGGAAACGGCGATTAACCGAGGATTTGCCAGATTTGCGAGTGGTGACAGTTGATGAGCGCAATAGTTCGCTAGAGGCACGCGATCGCTTTTGGCAGATGTATCCGCCAAAAGGATTGAGCCGATTAATTCCTGAAGGAATGCGAACGCCACCGAGACCGATCGACGATATTGTGGCGATTTTGTTAATTGAGCGGTACTTAGAACGCTTGGTGAGTTAAGTTTATCGATCGATCTGTCCCGACTAGAACAATCTTAGTTCTAGGATAGAGTTCGCGCGAATTCATGCGGAGCGAACAATGGACGTTTTAGAACGGGTGGAATGGTTGCGGAAACAGACTGCGTTTTCAGGCTTGTCGCCGGAAGCATTAAACGCGATCGCGCAACAGATTCAAGAACAATCTATTCAAGCCAATCGACGCATCGGACTCGAAGACACTCAACCTGAAGCGCTCTACATTCTGCACGACGGACATTTAGAGAGCTATCGCACCAGTAAAACAAGCGTGGCGAAAATTACGAGTCTGATTCCAGGTGCGATCGTTTATCTCAAAGAACTGTTGCTTGATCGAGTGGCAGAAGAAACGATTAATACGCTGAATGACTGTGTGCTTTGGACGATTCCACGGGCTAAATTTTTAGCGATCGCGCAACAGTTCCCAGAGATTGCTCAAACTGTCTCTCAACAGCTTGCCACTCAGTTAGAACAAGTTGCTTCTGAACTGGCGTTTGAGCGCGAAAGACAGATTGCATTGCGTTCCTACCTCGTGCCAAAAGTGAAGCGCGGGATTGTTGGAACTAGCCGATATGCGGTTCGATTGCGGCAGGATATTAAAAAGGCATCGAGCGATCGCGGTTCGGTGCTGATTTTTGGTGAGCCAGGATTAGAAAAAGATAATACCGGAGCTTTGATTCACTTTGGATCACGCGATCGTAAAGAACCATTGATCAAAGTGAATTGCAATACCTTACAGCCTGTTGAACTATTTGGACGCTCAGATAAGCCTGGATTGCTCGATTGGATTGGTCGCGGCACATTGATGCTGAACAATCTGGAAGACATTTCACCAGAGTTTGAGGAAAAGCTGGTTCAAATGTTAACGACCGGGAAATTTACGCCCGTTGCACGTGACGGAGAACCAGAGCCAGAAGCGCGATCGTATCAAGCGCGGATTCTGATGACCTCTGAGAGGATTCTGCCGAGATTGGAGAAATGTAAGCTAATCGATCATGTGATCAAAGTGCCGCCCCTGCGGGTGAGAAAGTCAGATATTGCAGTTCAAGCGGAATACTATCTTAGTTTGATTGCTCGATCGCGTGGAATTGCAAAACCAAAGATTACGCCCGAAGCAATGCGCCGATTGCAGGGATATGACTTTCCAGGGAATCATGTTGAGCTTGAAGGCTTGTTAGAACGGGCGATTCGACAAGCAGAATGCTCAGAACTAACCGAAGAGGTCTTTTGGTCAACTGGTGATAAAAACCGTCGATTTCGGGTGAATTTGCTCAATGCTTATCCGAAATTGCGACAGTTTCTGAGAAGTCCCTGGTGGACGGATCGGATTAACTATGGTTTTACGTTGGGTGTGTTTGCGGTGGTTGTCACGGTGTTGATGGTTGCACCTCAGAGCCGCGATCGTAATTTTGCGCTCAATCTATTTTGGGCTTGGTGGTGGATGCTGATTCTGATCTCATTCCCGTTTGTGGGGCGGCTTTGGTGTTCGATTTGCCCGTTTATGATTTATGGCGAATTAGCTCAGAAGATTTCACTTTGGCTCTATCCGCGAAAGTTACAACCTTGGGCGAGACAAGCAGCAGATAAATGGGGCGGATGGTTTCTATTTGGAATGTTCACGCTCATTTTGCTGTGGGAAGAACTTTGGAACTTAGAGAACACCGCTTATCTATCAGGCTGTTTATTGTTGTTGATCACGGCTGGGGCAGTAATTTTTTCGGTGTTATTTGAACGGCGATTTTGGTGTCGGTATCTTTGTCCAATCGGGGGAATGAATGGACTATTTGCAAAGCTCTCGATGATTGAACTCCGCGCACAGCAAGGAATCTGTTCGGCATCTTGTACCACTTATCAATGCTACAAAGGCGGACCTCAAAAAGGGGAAGGTATGGAAACGGGTGGCTGTCCCATCTATTCGCATCCGGCACAGCTTCAAGATAATCGGGATTGTGTGTTGTGTATGACTTGTCTCAAAGCTTGTCCGCATCGATCGGTTGAACTTAATCTACGTCCACCCGGAATTGAGCTTTGGACAACGCATCATCCAAGCTATGCTGAAGTCTGCTTGTTATTTCTACTGTTTGGAGCCGTATTTTTGCACCGACTACCAGAGGTTGAACAAGTACTAGGTATCAATTTGCACCTTGATCGATTTCTCAATCACGCGATCGTTTCAGTTTTTGCATTGATGTTACCGGGAACAGTTGCATTGCTCTTTCATCAGATTTTGAAGTTAGTTAATTCGCGATCGCGCTCTTTCCTCGAACTCGCGTATGGCTATCTCCCGCTCGTTCTCGGTGTCAGTCTCGCCCACTATCTTCATCTCGGTTTGACGGAAGCAGGACGAATTCTACCCGTCACAGCAGCAACATTTGGCGGCAGTACAGAATTGATTGCAACCTTACCGATCGCCGTTGCTCATCCAGCAGTCATCGAGTTTTTGCAAGCTTCTACAATCGTTCTTACCTTTTGGCTCAGTGTATTTTTGACTCAGAAAATTGCTCGGCAACCGATTCAGAACCTACTCCCGCAACATTTAGCAATGGTCATTCTCGGATCAATGCTTTGGAAGTTAATTATTATTTCTTAGAAGCTTCTGAAAAGCTTGAGGGTGCTAGAAGGTAGACTATGGTGTGCAGGCTCTTTCTTTAGATAGGTTGCAACGATCGAGCAATCGGTCAATATTAGCCAAATAAAGAATTTTTCTGTACAATCTTAAGCCATCCATCGATGTAAATTGCATCGTTCCTGGGCAATCGGACAATCACCCATGCAAAACATGAGCGCGACACGATCGAATGCACGATCGACAACCCAAAAACCGAGTGCAAAACTAACTGCTTTTCATCTTCTACTCCACATTGCAAAACGTCATCCCTTCCTTTGTCTTCTCGCAGTTTGGGGTTCTTTCCTCTTCTTCGGTTGGTTAGCCGTTTCGGGATTAACTTACACGAATCCAGCCCCGTTAGAATCACCCAAACCTGAAGTTCAAGCGGCTCCATTCCAGTTGAGCAAACCGATTAACACGTTTGGATTGGTGATGCTCGTGACTTCGAGTTGCGCGATTACCTCGGTTCTTTTAGCGAAACAATTGCGCCCGGTGAAACCTGTAGCCCGTCGAGTCGTTAGACGGCAAGCAGCTCCAACTCGTGAAACAGTACGATCGCGTCAACCTGTTCGATCCGCTCGTCCCTCGATTGCACAACAGGCTCGATCGATCTCCAACGCAACCCCCCGACCTGAAGTGATTCGACCGACTGCGCCAACTCGTCCAGTTGTCACCGTTCTTCCAGTTGAAGATGATTCCCCTGTGGAAGTAGGCGATTTTACCTTGGCGGATATGCTCGACATTCGGCAACGAGTCCAACAGTAAAACCCTTCTTTGGGATTATTTCACCGGGGTGAGGAAGTTCGCGATCGTAATTCATACGCTGAATGTGAACTGTTTACAGCTAGTAGCAATGAAAACATCACTGAAGCGTTTAACCACCGGACTTTCTGCACTTGGATTGAGCTTGAGTCTGGCTCTTCCCTCGGTTGCACAAAGTCAATCTAGACCTAACGCTGAAACGACACCCGCAAACACTCCGGAAACTCCTGCTCCTGGCAATCGCGATTCTGGTGTTCCTCCGATCGGCGGTCAATCTGGGCAAAATACGCCTGGAACAATTACTTCGCCTGACAACTCGCAAAACAATGGCGGTACGACAACCAATCCTGCTGTTCCCAACAATCAAAGCGTTCCGGGCACTGTCGCGCCTGCAAATCGTCCTGAAAACAATAACCTCCCTGGAACTAGCACACCAGGAAGCACGAATACTCCTGGCGGCACGATCAACAATCCTGGCGTTCCCAACAATCAAAGCGTCCCAGGTGTAGTTGCGCCTGCAAACCGTCCTGAAAATAACAATCTTCCTGGCAGCAGCAGCACGACAACGACTCCTTCGGTTTCGTTCTCTGGCTCTGAAAATCAATCGATCGATCAAATCGTTCGCACCAGCCCTTCGTTTGAATTGTTCAATGCGCTCTTGCGTGTTGCAGAATCGAACGGCTCCTTCACTGCACTGTCTGGTAGCGGCGATGTCACCGTGTTTGCTCCGACCGATGAAGCTTTAGCAGCATTGCCTCCTGCAACCTTTAAGGCATTGGTACAGCCGGAAAATCGTGCGCTGTTGGTACAAGTGTTAGAGAACCACATTGTTCGGGGTAAAGTGACTTCGGCAGATTTGGCATCGAAACAAGTGCGATCGCTCGGTGGTAATGAGTTGGCAGCTCAAGGTGGCGCGGGTGCTCTGAGTGTGGGTAATGCTCAAGTGATCGGTGCAGATATTCAAGCGGAAAATGGAATTATTCATGCGGTAAATGGTGTGATTCTTCCGGCAGAATTGCAGTCGAGATTGACGACCCTTGCACCTCAAGCAGGTACTGTTACACCGTAGACGCGACGGATTGCCTATTGTAGATGTGGCGTTTACCCGATGACGTAGAGACGACCCGGCGGGTCGTCTCTACATGGATTTTGCGGTTGAACGACGATTTTTCGATCGTTATCGCGTCAAAAATAATTGCAATAATCCGCCAACGACGTTGATCAGGGATTGACCAAATCCACCGCCCCTCGATCGCGCTTCTGGCGGATTTTTCAATGTCTGCGCTAACGTGCCCGCAGATTTAGCATTCTCCTTGTCGCCTTGCTGCTCGAATAATGCGGCTGCTCGTTCGGAATCCTGAATTGCACCTTTTTGATCGCCTAATTCCAGTCGTGCCATTGCTCGACCAATGAATGCCGGAGCCGAATCCGGTTTGCGAATTAGGACTTGATTGAAATTCGCGATCGCTTGTTGATATTGCCGTCGTTGCCCCGCTTCCATTGCCATTTGGTAAAACATATCGGCATTTCCAGCAGTGGTAGGAAGACCGATCGTACCTTGAATGATTGCCGTCTCGATTTGGGTTCCGGTGAAATCTGCGCCAACGACATACGATCGAGTTAAATCCGTTCCTTGCAGATTCGCGCCCGTCAGTTTTGCACCTGTGAGATTCGCTCCACTCAAAGTTGCTCCCGCTAGATTTGCGCCTGTGAGATTCGCTCCAGTTAAATTCGCTTGACTCAGATTTGCGCCTGCTAGATTCGCCCCGGACAAATTTGCACCGGGTAATTGAGCAAACACCAATCCTGCACCGCTTAACTCACAATTAATACACTGTTTCGTTGAAAGAAGTTGGCGGACGTGATCGAGATTTTCAGCTTGAACCGGGAGTGCAACACCGAAAGAAATCAGTGTTACTACAGATAAATTTGTCCGAATCATGGATTTCATCCGGGAAGAGTGAGCAGGAAAACACTTCATAGTACTGTTTGATCACCGATGTGACGAATATTTCACTTCAGCCTGAGTATTCCTGATTCGGAAGTGAAAATCTAAAATGGAGTCATGGCTAAGAAACAAAAATTTCCTCATCTTGTGGGGTCAAAGTGGACGGCTCAACAAGAAACCTGGGGCTGGCGGCATTTTCAAGTGGTGAATCGGAAGAATGAAGGCGAATGGGTGTTTGCGGAAATGGTTGCGGCTTGTGATCCGAACGTGCGGTTTTGGATGAATGCGAAGTTGCTCAAAGATCGATCGCAGTGGCAAGCAGGCTGGAAATCGCTGAGCGAACAGGAGGAGAGAGATTTTTTATACTAAGCGGTAATTTATTGATCAGCACCTTAACCTTACGAGTAGGATGCTCTTAACCCGACAGAGCGGGTGCTCTTAACCTTTGACCGTGACACTGGGCACTAGATGTTTTTACTGATAGTGCCCATTCACCATGAGCGGAAATCACGTAATTTTTATCCATCCGGACGGAACTAGCCCTGCGACGTATGCAGCCGCTCGTTTTCAAAAACTCGGTCCCGATGGACGACTCAACTGGGATAATCTCGATCGCTCTGCGGTGTATCTCGGTCACATGCAAGACCAACTTACCGGAACCTCGAATGCGGGGGCGGTGACACATGCAACCGGAACTAAAGTTTATGCGGAATCTTTTGGATTGAATCGCGACGGAACCCCTGTCGAATCGGCATCAGGCAATACGGGAAAAACGATCGTGCAAGAAGCGATCAAAGCTGATAAAGTGACCGCACTCGTTCAATCTGGCTTTTTAGCAGAACCCGGAACCGCAGCGTTTGTGGCTCAAGTTGGGGAAACGACGCTGAACGGCGAACGAATTCCTCCCCGTCGTCGCGTGGCAGAGATTACCAAAGCGGTGATCGAATCCGGAGTGGATTTCATTCTGGGCGGTGGTGAGCTTCACATGCTGCCTGTCGGAACGAGTGGATTTCATGAGACAGCGACTCAGTTAGATGCGCGGAGCACGAGTGTTCTCGATCGACCCCAAGAGAATCTGATTGAACTGGCAAAATCACGCGGCTATACGGTGGTTTACACCAAAGATCAATTGTTTGATCTGCTTGATCCTGCAAAAACACCGTACCCGCCTAAGAAAGTTCTGGGTGTGTTCGCGGCGTTCCATACGTTTAACGATCGACCCGAAGAAGTGCTCAAACTCGGACAACCCGATGCGACTCCGCTGTATGTCCCGACCGCTCCCACTTCAGCAGAAATGCTAGAGGTGACGCAGAAATTAATGGAGAAGCATCCGAACTTCAACAACGGATCGATCACCGTTTTTGAAGAAGAAGGAACCGATAATTTTGGCAATGTTAACAACGCAGCAGGAACGATCGAAGCAACTTTAAGAGCCGATGCTGCGATCGGGGTTGCTCAAGATTTTCTCGATCGTAATCCCAACACTTTGATTATCACCGCTGCGGATAGTGATGGTGGTGGCTTACAAGTGCGAGACACTCGCACTGATCGTCCGGTGGGTTCGATTGCCATGAATCCGACGACGAATAGCGATCGCCAAAATCCGCTCGATGGTCAAACCGGAAGCAATACATTGCCATTTGTTGCGGCTCCAGATGCGAGTGGCGATCGCTTTCCGTTTTCGGTGGGCTGGACTGGAACGCCGGATTTTGCAGGCTCGCTTGTGTCGAAAGCGAGTGGATTAAATGCGGACAAATTGCCCTCGACGATCGACAACACGGGTATTTATGAGTTGATGTATGAAACGTTATTCAACACAGAATTGCCTTCAAGAGTTGAGCCAGCGACGAATGCACCCTCCGCGACTCGCGATACAGGCAACGTAATTTTCATTCACCCGGATGGGACTAGCCCCTCGTATTACACGGCGTTACGCAATATCGATAAAGGTCCTGATGGTCGGTTGAATTGGGACATGATGAGCAATGCCGGAGTTTATCTCGGACACATGGAAGATCAGTTAACTGGAACTTCTAATGCAGGTGCGGTGACTCATGCGACCGGAACGAAAGTATTTGCAGAATCGTTTGGACTCGACGAGAGTAATCATTCTGTGATTCCGCTGTCTGGGAACGTTGGTAAAACGATTTTGGATGAAGCAATCGAGTCTGGAAAAGCCGTTGCCTTGATTCAGTCCGGTCACATTGGTGAACCGGGAACCGCAGCCTTTGCCGCTAAAACCACGAATCGAGTCGGTAACAATATCAGAGCGCGAGACAAAACGGCTGAGATTGCAGAACAAGTGCTTCGCTCTGGAGCCAATGTAATTTTAGGCGGCGGTGAAGTCTATTTGCTTCCGAAAGGCACAACCGGATTTCATGTCACGGCTGAAATCGATGCTGAGTTTGATGATCCAGCCGATCGCCCAACCGCGAATTTGATCGATCTGGCGAAATCGCTCGGTTACACAGTGGTCTACACCGAGGATCAATTAAACGCAGCGGTGAACAGTAATACACCACCGGAAAAGCTTTTAGGGGTGTTTGCAGCAAATCATACGTTTGACGATCGCTCTGAAGAAGCACTCGGACTAAATACGCCAAATCCTTTACCGCTTTATGTTTCAACGGCTCCGACTGTGGCAGAAATGCTCGATGCCGCGCTGAAAATTGTTCGTCGTGACCCGGATGGCTTCTTTGCGGTCGTCGAAGAAGAAGGAACGGATAATTTCGGCAACAATAACAATGCAGTTGGCGCGATCGAGGCAGTGCGACGGGCAGATGCGGCGATCGGAGTGGCGATGGATTATGTGCGATCGCAAGATCCGAATACTTTAGTCCTGACTGCTGCGGATAGTGAGGCAGGCGGATTGCAAGTAACGCAGTTCAAACCCTTTACTCGTCCATCGGGCAATGCGATTACAACGCCAGAATTGCAGAATACTGAACCTACTGTTCCTTTTATCAATGTCAATCCGACCACAACGAACACGGTTCGCAACTTCCTGGACGGCATCAATGGCAGTACGGCTAGTCCTGATGCTCCTTGGCGACCCTTCCCTACCACAGATGGCTTAGATGGCAATTTAGGCAACTTTGCGGTGGGTTGGGTTGGAACACCGGATTTCCCAGGCAGCATTGTCTCTAAAGCGTTTGGAATGAATGCGGATCAATTGCCAAGTACCTTAGACAATACCGAAATCTATCGGTTAATGTATCAAACCTTGTTTGGCGTTCGGTTCTCAGCGGTCGCGAACCATGAAGGCGGCAACAAAACTGCAACTGTTCAACAAGGGGAAGGCGTTCTGGCTTCGGTAAACTTTACGGGAATTGGTTCAACGACGACTCCTTCAGAAGCGATTATCCGCGAAGCCGACACAATTCGATTTATCGGCGAAGATCTCAGCGCTCAGAACATGATCTTGACCCAAGTGGGAGATGATTTAGCGATCTCCTTTGAGGGTGTTGCGGACACAGGCGCAATCATTCGGGATTTCCAACTACAGAACTTGGACAACCTGACGCAAGCCACTGGCGCGATCGTTGATTTTGCCAACATTGAATTCAATGATTCCGGCGTAACCGATAGCTTCGATATATTCGCGGCTAATTTAGTTCGCAATACGGTGTTCAATCGCAATACGGTGACATTTCTGAACGATTTACACAACGGTGTCTCTGGGTTTGATTCATCGAACGATGTGATCAATGGTCAAGGCGGCAATGATTACTTATTTGGACTCGGCGGCGATGATATTCTTCGCGGGGGTGCGGGCGATGACTTCCTCGAAGGGGGACTCGGACAAAACATTCTGGTCGGTGGATCAGGAGCCGATCAGTTTGTGATTGGTCAAGGGACACAGACGATTCGCGATTTGAATTTAGCAGAAGGCGATCGTATTGCGCTTTCGGGGGGGTTGACGTTTGGCAGACTGTCCTTGATTCAGAATGCAGATAGTGTTCTGGTGCAGGCTGGAACGGCGAACGAACTGTTAGCGATCGTCAATGGCGTTCAGACGAGTAGCTTAACGAGTGGCGCGTTTACGTTGGTGGCGTAGCCCTCACCCTAAATCCCTCTCCCAGTGGGAGAGGGACTTTAAGAAAAAGATGATTTTGCTGAAAGGGAAGCAGTGACTATGATAGAAAGCATCTGATTTAGCCCCTCGAATTCAATGGCAACGCTCCCCGGATTAAGCGATCGAGAAGTCCGCGATCGACAGTTAGCAGGCGAAACGAACAACGTCAAACTGCCAACGAGTCGATCGTATGCTCGGATTTTTCAGGAAAATTTGTTTACCTTTGTGAATGCCGTTTTCTTTGCGATTAGCGGCGTTTTTATTTTGCTACGTCGTCCGAGTGATGCGGTCTTCGTCGCGGTCGTGATTTTTAGCGGCGTAGTGATTGGGATTGTGCAAGAGATTTGGGCGAAACAGAAACTTGATGAAATTGCACTGTTAGCACGTCCTCATGCCACGGTGATTCGCAATGGAAAAGAAGTCAATCTTGATCCGAATGAAATTGTGTTAGGTGATACGCTCGTTCTGCGTCCGGGCGATCAGGTATTAGTCGATGGGCAGATTGTTGGAGAGGGACGAGTCGAAATTGATGAATCGCTACTCACTGGGGAATCGGATCTGATTGCGAAAGTGGCGGGAAAGCCTGTGTATTCAGGAAGTTTCTGTGTGAGTGGCAGTGCGTGTTATGAAGCGCAGAAGGTGGGAACGGAAACGGTGGCGTATCAGTTGACGATGGGAGCGCGAGAGTTTCGTCAAGTTTATACACCGCTGCAAGCTGAGATTAATTTGATTATTCGGATTTTGTTGCTGTTGGCATCGTTTTTGTGGTTGCTCGTTGGAATCAGTTTTGTGATTCGATCGCAAACCTTAAACGAAGTGGTTCAACGTGCAGCCGTGATCGCTGGATTAATTCCCGCCGGGTTGATTCTAGCGATCACGCTCTCGTATGCAATGGGATCGATTCGGATGTTAGGACAGAATGTTCTGATTCAGCAAACGAATGCAGTTGAATCACTCAGTAACGTTGATGTTTTGTGTCTGGATAAGACCGGGACGCTGACGACGAATCAGATTGAATTGCATTCGATTTACCCGATCGAGCTTTCTGAGAAGGAACTGCGATCGCAATTAGGAAATTTCGCCGCAAGTACACAATCGGGGAATCGTACCAATGAAGCGGTTCTGATTGCTTGTAGTGGATATGCGAAACCGCTGCGTCATGAGATTCCGTTTTCATCGGCACGAAAGTGGAGCGCGATCGAGTTTGCGGAACAGCCTGGGACTTATGTGTTAGGTGCACCGGAAATTTTGATGAAGTCAACGGTGCTGGATAATGCGTATTTGGAGTATATCGATCGCCAAGTGAATCAAGGATTTCGAGTCGTTTTATTTGGATATACTCCGAAGTCGATCGAGTCGAATACGCTCCCACCGTTAACGCCGTTAGGAATTCTCTGTTTCTCAGATCAACTTCGTCCGTCTGCTCGTGAAACACTGCAAGGATTTGTCAAAGCAGGAATCACACTTAAAATTATTTCCGGTGACAATCCCCAAACCGTTGCAGCGTTGGCAAAACAAGCAGATTTTAGTGATGAAATTCGGGTGATTTCAGGTGCAGAACTCGCACAGATGGATCAAGCACAATTCGTTCAAGCGGCTCGAAATCACAATGTATTTGGACGAATTACTCCGCAGCAGAAAGCGCAACTTGTTAGAAGTTTACGCAATTGTGGATATTATGTCGCGATGACCGGAGATGGCGTGAATGATGTGTTGTCTCTGAAGCAAGCAAACCTCGGAATTGCGATGGAAAGCGGCAGTAAAGCGACTCGCAGTATTGCTGATATTGTTTTGCTGAATGATACTTTTGAAGCGTTGCCGCATACATTTTTGGAAGGACAACGGATTCAAAATGGCATTCGTGATGTTGTGAAACTATTTATGGTGCGATTGTGTTGCGTTGCGCTGTTGATTTTCGCGATCGCAATTGTCTCCGATAGCTTTCCTCTACTCAATAAACATAGTGCGATCGTGACGCTCATCGGCGTTGGTATTCCCACCACATTTATTCCGATCTGGGCACAACCGGGAGAACAACCGAAGCGCAGTTTAGTTCGATCGATGTTGCATTTCGTCGTTCCTGCAACCATCACCAGCACATTAGTATCACTCACCGTCTATCTTTTCTATCTCGCGAGTGCTGCTCTAGATTTACCTCCAAATGTTGGATTGCTGGGTATCGAATTCAATATTCCTCGGACTGCATTAGTAACGATTCTTGTATTCTGTCAATTGATGCTGATCCCATTTCTCAAACCGCCGACGAATGCTTGGACAGGAGGAGAACCTCTCAGCGGAGATTGGCGATATACGATCGTGGCGGTCGTCTTACTCTTCGTTTATCTGCTGATTTTATATATTCCGCCGTTACGAGTCTTTTTTGAACTCTCACCGTTGAGTTTACAGGACTGTTTCTTCCTGGGACTCGTTACGCTAGAGTGGGGACTCATCCTACGATTAGCGTGGCGAACTCGATTCCTCGATCGCTTTTTAGGCGTAGATTTGGAGTAGAAATCATGCGAGAACTCCCGTCACGAATTCCACAATACAAAGTTTCAATTTGGGAAACGATCGCGGTTGTTTTAGGTGCGATCGCAGTTCTTGGAGTTGGTTTAACTGGATTGGCGATGAAGTTTCTCAGTAATGCGGCAACGCCTCAACGCGCAGAAGCGATCGCCAGCAATATCATGACGTATCAGCTCCCAGATGGCTCTCAAGGCTTGCTCGGAGTCAATATCGCGGGTGCAAAAGTGGCATTGGTCGCATCGGAAGGCGATGAACCGGATATTCAATTGTTGATGGCGCGAGTGCCTGTGAATGGAGAAGCGGGACCACGACGGATCGATCGTATTTTAGATAGTATTGCGCTCGGAGCCGATGAGGAAGAACTCAAAATCAATTCGGTTCGGGCAGAAAATCGATCGCTCTGTGGTCAAATGACCGGAATCGCAATTCGTGAAGGTAGCTTGAAATATCCGGAGTCTGCTGAGAAATCAACGGTGATTTATCGAGGGAATGTGGTTTTAGGTGAGAGTCGATATTTTGTGAATTTGCTGGTGAATGATGCAGATATCAATGTCGCGAGAAGAAAGGCGAATGATATTTTCAATTCGTTGCAATGTCAGCGCTAATAAAACTGCAACTCAAGAAAATTTTCCGCTGTCGTAAGATCGAGAAATTCGCTCCTCCTCAATCGATTTATGATTCTTCGGATTTCCCGTAAAGTCTGTATTCTGCTTGGGATCGCGGCATTGATAATTGCGATCGCATCTCATTCGGTCTCAAACTCGATCGCATCCACAAACCCTAATTGGATTAATCGCAGCAACGAAAATACCAATATCTTAATCAAAGCTGAATCAGAATCGAACTGTACAGAACAAACAACACTCAGCGAATCGCTGCTCGAACTCAATTCAGCGTATGTACAATGCTACGAGAAGAATTTAAACAACGCGATTCAAACCTTTCAGAATAAACTCAAACAAGAAACTGATCCATCAGTCAAAATCGATTTAGAAATCCTAATCGCATCGGCACAAGAAGAACTGCGATCGAATCAACTCGATCAGCAATATCGTCTCCCTTACGTCAATCTAGCTAGAGAAATCAATCGCGGTTTAGATAAGCTCAATGCTCGTGACTTTAGCAAACGAGTAAAGCAACTCAGCGGGGAAGAAGGTACACCCGCGATCGCAACGGTTGCCACTCAGAAGATGCGAGATGCCTTAACACGATCGAACATTTTATTCCCTGAGAAATTCCAGCTTGAAAAAGATCTAGCCGATACTCCCGCTCAATTAGAACAAATTCGACGACAACTTGAACGTCGCAGTATCGATCCTGCCCTCTATCCAAAATTGAAAGCACAGCTCACCGAATACAACACGTTCGTACAGCGAGAAATTTTACCGAAAGCGAGAACGAATTTCCGTTTATCACCTGAGCTTTACGCCCAGAAGCTCGCAGAACGTGGAGTCGAAATCTCGATCGATGAACTGCTCGAAAATGCTCACACTGCTTTCACTAGCATTCAGCAAGAGATGAACAAGCTTGCACCTCAAATTGCGAAACAGCGCGGCTTTCAAGCAAAAGACTATCGAGATGTGATTCGCGCTCTCAAACAAGAACAACTTCCAGCCGATCAAATTCTGCCGCACTATCAGAAACGCCAAAAAGAGATTGAAGCGATCATTCAACGTGAAAAGTTAGTTACCTTGCCATCTCGTCCGTTAACGATTCGATTGACTAGCGATCGAGAAAACAACACGTTTCCCGTTCCTCAATATCAATCTCCTCGATCGTCTCGCAATACAGCAGGAGTTTTCATCATTCCGCTGTTAAAACCCGACCCTAAACCTCGTGTCTATAACGATTTCACTTATCCCGCAGTGTCTTGGACATTGACGGCTCACGAAGGTAGACCTGGACATGATTTGCAGTTCACAACGATTCAGGATAAGGGCACTTCAAAAGCGCGATCGAACTTCGGTTACAATCCCGCTAATCACGAGGGATGGGCACTTTATGCGGAAGCGATCACACTTCCATACATGCCGATCGATGGACAATTCATCTCTCTGCAATTCCAACTTCTACGAGCAGCACGAGCGTTTCTAGAACCGGAATTACATTTGGGCAAGATTACGATCGATCAAGCGTTGCGGGTTCTAACTGAAGATGCGGGATATTCTGAGTTTTTTGCTCGACAGGAAATCGATCGATATACGACTCGCCTTCCTGGACATGCCCCTTCCTACTTCTACGGCTATCAACGTCTGATGCAACTCCGCAAAGAGGTTGAACAACAGCTAGGAAAGAAATTTAATCAGCAACAATTTCACGATTTCATTCTGACTCAAGGTTTCATGCCTCAGCGATTATTGCGTCAGGCAGTTCTAGAACAATTTGTTCCTGCTCAGTAGATAATGTCTTTCTGATTCAATTTACTCTTATGCAGCAAACTATTCCGATCGCGGATCTTCAATCGTTTCTCTCAGATGATCCCGCTCAGCAGCAAGAATTCGTTTTAACGATCGGGAAAGCGTTAGAAGAAATCGGCTTCTTTGCACTTGTGAATCACGGAGTCGATCGCGCTCTGATTCAACGCGCTTATCAATTCGCTGAAGCGTTCTTTGAGCTACCCGATGAAACGAAATTGCGCTACGAAGATCCGAAACTGAACGGACAGCGAGGATTCACGCGATTTGGAAAAGAACATGCGAAAGATCATCCCGCGCCCGATTTGAAAGAATTCTGGCATGTGGGACGAGAAAGCCATTTAGCAAACCTTGATCCCGTCGAAGTTCCTGAATTTCACACGACAATGAATCAACTTTATGCACAGCTTGAACGATGCGCGGTGAAACTGCTCGAAGCTTGTGCCTTGTATCTGGGAGAAGATCGATCGTTCTTGAGCGAAACCACGATCGATGCCGATGCGATCCTACGAATCATTCACTACCCGCCCATTCCTGAAGATGCAAATCCTGCAAGTTTGCGATCGGCTCCACACGAAGACATCAATTTGATCACGCTGCTGTGTGAAGCGACCGAGAGCGGATTAGAACTCCTACAGCATGATGGAACCTGGAGAGCAATTCCAAATGTTAACCTAAGCAGGCGGGTCGCCCCACCTGCTCGGCTTCAGAACCGGACGTA
>ERZ1066124.332-NODE-332-length-35681-cov-22.984758_pt1 | contig 35681 bp, 43 predicted proteins | sample MGYA00382771_ERZ1066124 | MGnify/ENA primary metagenome ERZ1066124 (study PRJEB33369, sample SAMEA5778354) | biofilm metagenome | biome: Industrial cooling water; feature: Water cooling tower basin; material: Biofilm | place: United Arab Emirates | collected... | reverse complement strand
AACACGCTAGAACCCAATATTACATCTGTCGCAGTCTTTCTTCAATTTGGTATCAGAGAGCTGCGCTAACTGCGGCGCAATCATCAAATGCCGTTGATGCTCAATGAGACGATAATGCGAAATCTGAGAATTCAGAGTGTCAGTCACGATGGAAGTTTGCTCACAACAGAAACGAGAGGGCAGAAGTTTGCCTTAATGTCAGCTTCGCATTCAGACTGCTGCTTTGGTCGCCTCCTGCTGAGAAAGTCGTGCATCTCTGTCGTAGCGACAGAGATTGTGACACGAGCGAAATTCTTGTTAGATTGATGCTGCTAGCAATCATCCAGCCTCGTGGTCTCCGCTCCGCTCAACTCACACCATTCATCCAGAAGAGCAAACGGCAAGCGATCGCTGTTGCGCCACAAAAAGTCGATCGTCGCCAATCGCTGGCAATTGTGGATGCCGGAATTCACAGCATTTAGAGCAGAAAGGGGTCGATCGCTTCGACCCTGGCAGTAGTATTGAACAATTCGCCGATGTAGGTCAGCAGACAGACTAGCTCTTGCGCCAATTCCACCTGGAGAGACGAAGCGATCGGAAGTTGGGTCAGGTGCGGTTCGAGTTGAACCGCAACTTCCATCCACTGCCAAGTCGTGTAAGTTGCTTGATAGCGGGGAAGCAGTCCGTCTTGTTGTGCGTCGATAGGGACTGAGATTGTCTGCGACCAGCCGCCCAAGCTAGCTCGAAGCTTGACAACGAATGCAGGCGATTCAGGGTTTTGGCAGCGTTGGAGCGTTTCGATTTGATGCAGTTGTAGCGGATGGGGTAAGGTGTTGAGTGCCCAATCGATTGGATTTGGCAGGATTTGTAGGGGACGGGTGATCATTCCGACTTCAGCCGGAACAAATATCGATCGCACAAATTGCTGGAACTCAGGGGTCGTTGAGAGTGTTCTAGCATCGATCGCCAAATGGGGACAGAGGTGTTCAAGGAGTTGGGTTTGCTGTGCTGTAAAGTCGATGATTTCCTGTTGCCGAACGGATGGCAGTTCGACCACTCCTTGCTGTTTCGGGTCAGTGAGTTGAGCCGCTAGTACGTTCCCTTTTTGCTGTCTCAGTTGAATAGAGGCGGCGATGATTGCTCCTACCGTGTCTGGCACATCAGCGTGACTTGTTGGACGATCCGTTGTTTCAGGCGTGACCTCTAAAAAGCAATTGGGAGCAGGTGAACTGAACCATCGCGTTCTCACACGAGGATGGTGCAGCGGTCGAATCTCAACCGCTTGAATTCTCAGCATTTCCGCTGAATCTCGACAATAGCTTTGACCGATGAGGGCTAACAGTGCTTCGGGAGTGAGTACATCCTGTTCCAGGCGCTGCCAGATGCTGCGCGAATCATCGTCCTCCGGGTATAGCTCGACTAGAAGGGGTTCCCAGCGAGTTGGATCACTTAGCATTTGCTGAGCAATCTCGATTGGAGAGGCTGCCTCGACTAGCGTACAACTATAGCTGTGAAGTCCTTCAATATCAGCGTGGAGAATCGCGTATAGTGGCATAACTTTTTGATCTTCAAGTTCTAGTCATCAAGCACGGACCGAGTTAGAGGGCAGGAGCAGAGAGTCGATCGCGTCATCAGCAACGTCCTCGACCCTCAGAACCCCCATCAGACTCGTACAGCCGTAGTACTCCTGCACGCTCATTAAACTCATCGTTTCGGGTTTGTGCAAGCGGAGATCGCGAAGTGATGTCGCAGCGACAGGAATTTCTGGAATCGATCACAAAGATCACAGCAGTTCTCGATCGTTGAACTCGGAAAAATATCATTGGTTCATTCCTCAAACTCTAGCACGAATCACTTGATAAGAATGAATGTACTAGGTTTAATGGCTGCATTACTGCTGCAACCGTGAGCGGAAACATGAATATTTCGCGCATCAATTCAGGCACTCAAACGGGCTATAGTTACAATTTGTGGCTCAATGCGATTCAAGAACCTTCGATCGCCGAGATCTCGACGCTGATCGACGCATTGAAACAACTCAGCCAAGCTGCATTTTCCAGTGCTTGGGTAGACTTTCCAGAATATCTCGATGCAGATGCTGCCGAGCAGTTAGCCGACTTCATGGGCGAGAAGCTCGACAATACTAGAGTTTGCATCACCATCGATCAAGATCCATTTCCTGGGTATGAGCTTCATCCCAAGCTCCAGCCTTTTCGCAACGGAACAAGCAAGCGTGACCTGAAAAACGATTATCTACTGAAACAGCGCCAAATCAAGAAACTGCGTTGTGAGATTAGCACCATTCATCACACCATTCCTGGCTTTCGAGCAAACGAGTACAGCAACTACAACTCTCCACTTTCCCCCGACCTTAGAATTGGCGATTGTTCTCTGCAAGACTTGTGGGCAGCACTGATGCTCAACTCTGGCTTCAACTCGTTTGACCCTTATCAAGTGGTAAGCGATCTCTACGCGCATCAGGATTTGTGGCTAGGTTTTGCCATGTTGCCAGACGTAGAAGTGATGACGAGCCAGAAATACCCGGATCTACAGCGACGAGGATGTGTCCGATTTCTGCCCATGCTAGGTTATCGTCATCAATGTGACTGCTTGTACATCGCTGCGGCTGATGATGAAATGGTCTTTCGACTGGTAGATTTTGGCAAAGAATGGAGCGCTGATGAAGTGCAGGTTTACACAGGTGAAGCAGCCGGACGACTGCTCGACGAGCACTATCGTCCAGCGCCAGTGCTGCGATACTGGTGGGACTAATCGCGATCGTGAACAATTGATTCGTCATCTGGTTCGGCAATTCGTTGTTGCCGAATCGGAGGAGACATAATTCTTAGTCCTCTAGCAATTTCTTCGGGTGTAGCTGTACCATGACTTACTCGATCGTTGATTTCAATCAGTTCCATCACCAGTTCGCTTGGAATGCCCCAGCGTTCAAGGCTTTTAACTTCCAAAATATCAATTCCTTGCGCCAATCCCTCCAGGTATTCTTCCACACTGATTCCAAAGTCATCGATTCGGGGTGGTGTTTCTTTGTCGATCGAATTTGAATCAAAACTCATTGCAGTTTCTCAAGGTCGCTAATCTCTAACAGATAGCTTTACATAGTTTGAGTGACATGACTGATTGAGGTCGGTGGGAAAATTTGAGTGAGGTCAAGAGAGTGATCAACAATTTTGACGGGATAGTTTACTGAGAACAAATGATGGAACCTGAAACAAGCAAACTCTTTGTCTCGTTCTGGCATCTCTGTCTCGACAATTTACCCATTGGACAGTTTTGCCATCGGCTTATAAGTGCAGAGGATACACGCGCCTTAATCGCTCAAGCTCGGCAGGAAGAAAACCTGCATTGTGTCAGCCATGATGACTTGCTTGCTCCGTACTGTGAGCGATCGTTAAACAGGCATCGAGAGTTGCGCGAGATTCTGAAATCACAGTACGGAATTGACATCACGCTGAAAGATTTTTTCTCGGATGCAGGAGCTGAAGGTCAGTCTCTGTATTCAGTGACACCGCTTCAGATTGCTCAAGTACAGCAAAATCAGAAGTTGCTTGTTATTACTTGTTCCTATGAATGGTCGGGTGTAAAAGGAGGAATAGAAAAGGAAATGGAGGTTCCTTTAGATTCGATTCAATTCCATTTATTTGAAATCGACAATTTGGAATGCTAAATAGAACCTGAAACACTCAAATCCGCGCTTCTGCACACCTCTAAAACTTGAAAAATCTGGAGTCTCTTCAATGGGTTGTTACTTGGGGGAATAAACCAAGCAGCTCTAATCCAGGCATAAACCTTGAACACCGAATCAGATGAGACTTCAGTTACCATCCTTCATAGTCAGTGAGGTCGAGTTGCGCTCCGCTGTGCAAGTCGAGCACTCTAGTGACACGACCGAGTGTGTTATCACAAAACTGGTACACGAGGCGCTGTAACCAATTCTCAAACGAATCGCCCTCGATGCGATCGAACTCCTGACGTAGCAACTGATATTCCCGCTCGTGCAGCACGGCGAAGACCATCAAATCTAGAACAAACATTCGACGTAATCCATTCGCGTTCAGCCTGAGAAATGGCATCTTTTACGGTGAGGTGATACCCGTCCGGGATGAGACGAATCGTGTAGGTGAATGCACCTCCAATCGCTCCACCCCGACGGGGAATCGGGAGTCGTGAAACGTCCAGAGATTGGCTTGCTTGTCGTTGCTGTTGAGCTTGCCGCCACTCGGTTTCAATTTGCGCCTGCCACTGGCGACAATCATCGAGGTGCGCGGCACTCAGCTTTATGCAGATTTGATTCGGTCTCAGTTCGAGCATGATTGCCTCAAGAAGAAGGATTGGGTTCAGAACGCGGGGGTAGGTGCGGATGAATGCTCGTTTGTGTGGGAACAAAGCCTAGCTCTGCTGCTTTTTCAGCGCTCAGCGTTTGGTAACAGCAGAAACTGACTTCCGACTGAAGCTTGCACAGACTGCCGGGTGCGCCCGTCAATTCGCAGGTTTGCAGGGATTGCACACGAGCGTCCTCGATCAGATACTCCACGTCCCAAATCTTGGGCTGCACATAAAAGCGGAGTTCACCGAATTTTTGTTTTACTTGGGTTGCCATTAAGTCTCGTGCTCCAGGATGCTGTTGGCAATACGCTTCGATTTGCTCGGATAGCTGCCAAATGAGATCAAACCACCCATCTCCGCAACAGAAGCCGTAGCACATCAGGTTTTCTGTCTGCGGTAGATGTCGTCCTCGGTATAAGTGATCGAATCGCTCAAACAATCGCTCAGTGTGTTCCTGGTTCATGGACGGTCACTCCATCGAAAAGAGCTTGGGTTTGCTGAACCCGTTGGCGAACTTGCTCGACACCCTGATGATTCATCCGACTTTCCAGCACGATCGGCACATCTGAAGGAAAATTAGCGATGTGCGACACCCACCAAGTTTTCTCATTGATCGCAGTGTGAGTGTCACGCAGTCCATCATTGTCTGAAATGTGAATCTCTAGAATGCGATCGCGGGCAAGTTGGAACAAGTGCAGTTTCTCTTCTGTTGAGCAATCGTGCCATAGATTGAGATGCGCCATATCGACGACTAATTCCACTCCAGGCATCAAGTTGAGAAACTGTTCAATCTCAGTCCGCGATCGCAGCAATTCGCGACGGGTATGATCGAACAGAGACGGATACATCGTTTCTACACCGAATCGGATTCTACGATCGTGACATAACTGCGCTAACTGTTCCAAGTGATCCAACCAGAAGTTGATCGAATTCGATTGATGAGTGCTAACGCTACCGGGATGCACCGAATAAGCCGTGATGTTCATCGCTGCCATCCAATCGGTCAAGCGCTCGAAGTATGATCGATCGAACTGTTCAGCCAAGTTAAACGATCGACGTTCCTGCCAGACGATCGCATGATGAGCGCGATACTGTATTCCCCGTCGCCCATACTCCTGAAGTACCTCTACCGTATCCGCACTCGGCTTCACCCCGATGGCTAACTCAACATGACGAATGCCTGCTGTCCACAATGTCTCCAAAGCAGTGCGAGTTGGAACACCGCCGTAAGTTGATAAGCTGACCCAAAGTTCCCTCATCGGACTGCCTCCTCGATCGGATAGCGAAACTGCACCGAAATAGGTGTGATCGCGAGCAAGCGAACCGCACAGCCAAGCAAATAGCTCAGTTCCTGACTCAGTTGAGCCTGCTCGTTCGATTCGAGGGCGAGGGGCTTGAGCATCGTCCCGATCTCTGGCTCGAAGTCATACTCCACGATTTGCCGTAAGGTGTAAGACCGCTGTTCAATCGGAGAATAAACGCGCTGAACGATCACACTGAAGCTATCCGTTTGATCGTGAATTGTGATCGTAATTCGGTAGCCGTAAGTCGTGTGTGTCCGTTCATCATCATACGCATGGTGATCAACTTCGGGCACGTAGTCTCGGATTGATACCGCGAAATCTCGTCTGGTCAGCAGCCAGCGAGCTGGATCAGCGTCAATTTCCAGAACAGGTTCAGCATTCCAACGCTGACGGGGCGGAAAGGTATTGACTTCTGCGATAAAATCGCGCAGTTCGATAGAATCGAGCAGGCAACGAGTATCGATCGCTAACTGAGCGCGGAGTTGTTCGAGGAATTGGGCTTGCGCCATCACGAATGGTTGTTCTTGCTGTTGCAATTGGGACACCATTTGATTCACTGTTCTGTGCAGTTGTTCAATCCGCCCATTGAACTGTGCTTGGTGGTTTTGTACCAAGGCTTCGTAGGAAGCAAGTAGAGCAGTTTGTGTCATAAGATCCTTGCTAATGGAATGGGAGAAACTTGATTTGAGCAGGAACGTTAACAGTAACCGTGCGTGAAGGTAGATCGCTGAAAGTCAAAACAGTTAGTCCGAACGACGCTGCATCGGATAGCGGAAGGTTTCGACTTCCGATCGCACCACAAACAAATCTCCGACAAACGCCAGTAGACAACTGAGTTCTTGTTTGAGTTGCCCCTCCTGCTCAAACGTCCAGTTCAGTTCCTCCCATTCCAGCGCAGGTGGTTCGTTGTATCGCTGCCTGGACTTCAAGCAGTAAGCAATCTCAGACTGTTGAGAACGAAAATTCATCCGACCATAGCTCATCGGCTCACCCGGAGACAAATGAGCGATCGCCGCGCTCACGGTTTTCTGCCAGGTTCCGAGTTGGACCGCGAACTCATATCGATACTCAGTGTAGTGATTCTCGTCGTTGTATGCCCAGTTGTCGGTCACTAACTCATGCTGAAGAATCTGTACAGGAAACGGTAGAGCATGAAGTCGCCAAGTGGAAAAGTCGGCATCGAGTTCGAGTTCGCCATCGCGCCATCGCTTGCAGTCTTCACGCCAAGCCGCCATTTGAGTTGCAAACTCCTCAGTGGCAAGCACGCAGCGAGCATCGCGCTCAATCTGAGCACGAAAGCGATCTAAGGTGGCAAGTTGCGCGAGGAGGAGGGGCTGTTCGTTTGCTTCTAATGCTTCAAGTTGTCCAGCAATCTGAGAATGCAACTCAGTGAGTTGTGGCTCGATATAGTCGAGATGCTGCTGCCGCAGGGTTTGATAAGCGGCGAGATCCAGTGCGATCGTCATCGGCAGTGCCTCAATTGTTATCGTACATTTGTATTACTTATCTGAAGCTTTTTCAAGGGAATTGATACAAAAAGTTATTAGCAATGTGAGTACAGGTGCTACGAAAGGGTTAAACGTTTTGCTAATCCCACCAGCACCAAAGAATCGGAGGACTCCGCCGAGTGGAACCTAAAAGTTGTTCGGCTTGCGGCACATCGTAATGTCCCACTTCGCACCCCCACTCATCCGCAATCTGTCGTAAGGGATCAAGTGCCGCCTCATTCTGCACGAGAATGTAGAGCGTGTCTAAGTTCCAACAGCGGTGCAGATCGCGCAATGGAATTAATTCTCCCGCTGGCAGTTCACTGTCAAACGTGGGCATGATTGCACGCCGCATAAAGAACGATTTCCACAATGCGCGATGCGTGTCAAGGTCAGCCAGCACCCGTTGAGCATCGAAGCGTCCCGTACTTGCATCGATCAGCATCGCGATCGCGAGTTCTTGGGCTGTACAATCACCCACAGGTTTTGTCGGATCAAGCATCATGGGAACTCATCACCTCCAACTCTAGGGGTGCGATCGAGATTTAACGTTAAATCACAAATCATCGTACAGGCGTATTACTTCTGCACCTCATTAAACCGATCTTCTCGCGTTTGTGCAAGACGCGATCGCGAAACGATGTCGCAACGACAGGAACTTGTGAAGCTAACTTCCGTTATTGTGGCAACTCCGTATCTTCTGAATCTGCCACGTCGATCGTTAGCTCGTCTTCTGAGTCCTCCGCATCAGTTGTCAAATCGGCTTCTGCATCTTCCGCATCAGTTGTTGACTCAGGGGGCAGATTGCACCATTCGTCCAGTAGCTCATAAGGTAAGCGCTCCGAATTGCGCCACAAGAAGTCGATCGTCGCCAACCGACGACAATGGTGATCTGGAGCCGGACGACTGCCTGCACCCACACTAAACCAATGAGCAACGGTATGACGACTCACGCCCACAAGTCGCGCTACATCCGGATAGTCAAGCTCCCAGCGTTGCAGAAAGGTTTGCGGCGAGATTGGGGGCGGACAGTTCTTGTATCGATCGAACAACATCCACTGCTCATCGGTCGGATACATCAGGCAGCAACCTCGCTGCGAATCAAGTCAATATCTTCCTCAAATGCCCAATCCGCAATGCAGTCTGAATGGGAGGGGCAAGAGTGATCGATCAACACGAGGTAGTGATAGCCATCTGCGACCACGCTCACGCCGTTGGCATAAACTAAACCGACGATCGTGCCAAAGCCGCTGGGAGAGACATTGATCCACTGCACCGTTTGTCCCAACTGGAACTTCGGCAGCGTGAAGCGGCTAGGCAATACTTGAGGTAAGCCAATCACAGCCGTGATTGAAGGGAGAGCAAATTGAGATGAGCGAGAACTGTTCATCAGTGTGATCCTGAACCAGAACTGATGATATTAAAAATGGTGCAGCAGCGCCTGCCAAGTCAATCGTACAAATCCCTGTCAAGGCAACACGAAAGCTGTCAAATTGACAACGCCAGTCGTAACGGTTCTTCACGTTTGCAGCAGTCGCCAGATATAGTCAATCTCGACGCTGTGGACCAGTAGGAAATCTACGATCGCAAGCAGCCTCTGATAACTTCTAGCGGCAGGTCGATGTGCAGTGCCGTCACTAAACCAATGTTCGACTGTAGAAATCGAGCAGCAGCAAATTTGGCTGATTTGGCGATAGCTGACACTCCAACGAGCCACAAACTCGTCGGGTGAGACGAGCGGCAGCGCCAGGAATCGATCGAGCAGTTCAATCTGAGTATGATTCAATCGCATCTCCGTCTTTCTCCAATTCCAGAACTGCTAAGTCATCCTCAAAGCCCAGATCGAATTTGCAGTGAGTGAATGAGGAACTACGGGGATCAAGCTGAATTAAGTAGTGCCAACCGAGCGCTTGAACACTGCCCTCTGTGCTGTAGAAGCAATTCACTACAGTGCCGAAATCTTGCGTCGGGACGCGAAACCACCGAACGCGATCGCCTAACCTAAACTTAGCTGGGGCAACTGCTGATTCAATGTTTGTTACCAGTGCAAACTGAAAAGACTGATTTTTAGACATAAGTTCTCTCGGTTAGCACTTCGCTTCAATAAGAGTTACTAGGAGATTCAACGATGGGCACGATCGTACTGCCCAAGCTAGTCATCAGTAGTCATCGCACAATAAACCTGAAAGTTTCTGACACCATAGGATATTTCCTATCTAGATGGAATCGTTGGAGTAACCAAGTATGAAAACGTATCGGCTTCGACTACTTGAATAGTAACGCACTATAGCGCACTTCGCAGCACTTTATAATTAAACGCAGTGAGATAACGCGAGAACGATACGATTAATGGCGATGTCAAATGGACAAGAATCTGTGGCGACAAGCAAGCCAAAATTGACGGCTTATGTAGATGAACCTGTCAACCAAGCCATTGATCGGGAAGCGGCAAAAGAGCGGCGATCACGATCGCAGATGATCGCGTTACTTATTGAGGAAGCGCTGAAAGCTAGGGGATATCATTTCGACCCTGAACGCTCTGACTTGGACTTGTAGAATGATACGGAAGATGCGCTAAAAAGCGATCGACAGCTTATCGTGTCGATCGCTTGATCATTTCTATTTATGTCCAAATGTTGCAACCCGGAAATTATCTAAGCAGCAGTTGGCTGAGCCTGACGCTGAAGAAACGCTAGGATTGAAGGCTTTTCTAATTGTCCTACTAAGCTGCCGTTCTCGGCGATAACAGTCAAGGCTGAAAGATGTTTTTCTTCTAGCAGTTTCACGACATCTAGCAAAGACGCTTGAGCCGAAACCGTCCGCTCAACCGTGATTGTACTCATCGCGTCTCCTACCTGCTGATTCGACCAATCTGCAACAGGAATATTTTTAAGCGAATTAATGGAAATTTCTCCCACTAACTGCCCTTCTGCATCCGTCACTAAATACTGCTGGCTTGGGTCGCGATTCAAAATTTGCTCATCAGCAAATGCTCTCAGCGATAAATCCGCATCCACGATCGAGTGATTTGCCATCACTGCATCTTCAGCCGTGAATTGAGCCAGTTGCTCTTGCACTCGTGCCGATCGCGCCAACTGAGTCGCATTCTGGAGCAAGAAACCGCCGATGAGTAAATTCCAAATATTCGCAAAACTGCCAAACAGGATCAGTGGAATCAACCCTGATGCGATCGCAATCCAGCTCAGAACTTGTCCAGCCCGACTTGCAAACACGGTCGCACGATAAGGATTTCCGGTCAGCTTCCAAACCAGCGCTTTGAGAACATTTCCACCATCAAGTGGCAGACCTGGAATCAGGTTGAATAGCGCAAGCGCAAGGTTAACCGAAGCAATCACGCCTAAAATCTCCGCCCCAACTCCAACACCAACTACTCGACCTAACAAGCTTAGAAATCCGAATAGAACTAAGCTGACCGCAGGACCCGCGATCGCGACCTGAAACATTTCGGCTGGTGTTTTGGACTCTTCTTCTAAACTGGCAAGTCCACCAAACAAGAAAAGCGTAATCGATCTCACTGGGATGCCTTGACGTATTGCTACGAGACTATGCCCTAATTCATGTGCAAGAACTGAGGCAAACAGCAGAAGCGCCGTCACAAGCCCAAGTATCCAAGGCAGCCCTAGTGCAAGTCCTGGAAGTTGAGATGCAATTCCTGTGCCATAGCTCCAAGTGATCAATCCCAGCACTAAAAACCAGGAAGGATGCACATAAAAGGGAATGCCAAATAGCTTTCCGATGCGAATATTACCGTTCATAGATAATCCCTGAACTTCAGTGGATAATCCTAATGTAACGGAACGTGAAGCAAACAATCAGAACCGTGAGGTAGTGAAGACCGTGCCGTTTATGGCGGTTCACACCCTGATAAAAATCGTTCAAAACAACCTTATTTTGAACTTAAACACTTCCTTAAAACTGCGTAAAGTCGCCGCAGTTTTAAGAGAAAATGCAACTCGATCGAGAACTTAAACCAAGTGGATAGGCTTTAAACTGCGTAAAGCCGCCGCAGTTCAAAGGATTTTGTCCGAAGTTCCTGAAGGTTTCACGAGCGATTTCGCTTAGAAGCAAGATTCAATGCGATCCTAAGATATAGTTCAAGCAAAGCGCTGCAAACGTCATGGGTTTAATTCAACACACACAGTTGCGAGCATTCGTTATTGAAGGATTAAGCCGCTTGGGAGAAGAACCTGTGGGGCTGGCAACCGAGCAAGACTTCGAGACTGCTGCGATGCACTTGACCGTGCGGCAATTGACGGAGCTGGCAGATGTTTTAGACGCGATCGCAGATTCACCCCAAGTTTTCGCGTTTGAAGCAGAAGAAGCAACGCTTCCGAATCACGTCCTTTATTGCGAAATTGAAGGCAATCTTTATCGCCGCTGGACTGCACCTGAACGCCCTAAATTTATTCATCCTGAATCATTCGTTGAGCTAGACGATGACAGCTTATGGCGTGAGGTGATGTTAGGTAAATCAGGACTGACGTTGAGCGGACTGCGGGATCTTTCACCGGAAGCGGCTCGATCGCAGGCAAAAACGCTTCGATCCACGATCGAGCGACTGAACACGGGTGAATCCTTCAAATCGCTTGAGGCGCTGAAGAACAATGTCACTCAAGTCTTCGAGGAAATTTATGCTCCTGATCCTGCCCAATCCTCAACACTTCCACGACAAGACACATCGCTGACCACACTGGCTGAATCTCGACTGTTTCAACAAGAAACCATCTCTGCAATTCCAACCGCAGTTGCGATGGTCAGCAGCATTTACGCTCAACTGCGTAAAGATTTATGGAAGCAGGATGAGCGAGGAATTGGCTATTTTCAGCATCGGGCGAAGGGCAATCCAAACAATTACGTAGAGCATTACATTAGTAGCCCCGGCGATGTTGAAATTTTACCTTGGGAACAAGCTGAACAAATTATCGATAAGTTTGGATTCACGACAGTCAAGCTGCATCTGTTGTTCGCGGCGCACACGATGAACCAAACTGAACCCTGGAAGAGTGGGTTTGTGTTAAAAGGAACGACGATTCTCAAGGAACTGGGATGGGATCGGCGAACTGACATTCCGCTGCACGAAAAACTGAATGAAATCGCTAGAGCTGCCTTTGTTTTGGACTGTCTACTGGTGCGGTCGGTGTGGGTCGAAGGTCGGCGCAGCAGTGGCAAGCTCGATGCCAGCACTCCCACGGGACGGATGTGGACAGTTGTAATCGATCGCCAAGGACAACTCGATATGGATGGCGAACTCAGCCACCCTGAAGAAGTGTATCTCGGTGTGCAACCGGGCATGATTTTCGAGCGGTTTTTGAATAAAGCTGGAAGCAAATTGAAAGAAGCGCTCTATCAGTTCGGCTACATTGCACAAGAGGTCTTAAAAATTGATCCGTATCACGATGAATTAGCACTGAGATTGGCGATTCATTTGACAATGGATAGCCGGATTCATCCAAGTGGAAAATATCAGGTGGGAACGCTGCTCGAAACGATTTTGCCGAAAGCGATCGTGGAAACGGCTCGAAAAGATTACCGTCGCGCCTTTGATTTAAAGAAACGCTGGGATAGTGCCTTACTGTTATTGACACAATTGAATTGGACAGTGGAATTTGACGAATCTTATCCAGAAACAATTCGTCCAGGCAATTCAACTCGAAATCCCAAAGGCTATTTTGATCTTCTTCTGTCGGCTCTCATCACGATTAAGCCGAGAACACCGATTCCTGAACTGATCGCGGGAAAATCGGAGCAAAAGGCATCCACTCGTAAATTGAAGCCAACGGCAAATCTGACGGGAGAAGGAATTCAAAAAGCACGAGAAGCAAAAAAATGGAGCCAGCGGAAGCTTGCAGGTTGGATGGGCGTTTCCCAATCATTGATTAATCACTGGGAGAAAGGGAAGCGCATTCCAAACAGCGAACAAGAAGCCCGATTGCGTTTGGTTCTAAATATTTCAAACGAATAGCTCTGCGATTTTTAAAGTGAGAGGCTTTTGATTACAATTTTCTGTAATCAAAAGCCTTTTCAAATTGAAGTGAAATGCCGAAGGACTGGGATTTTCAGGGTGATTACACGATCGCTAGAATCACCGGAGTATTCTTCTAGGATCTCAGGATAAACGCGATCGCAGTTGGATGATCCATTCTGTTGAGCAATGATTACACAAAAACTTTTATGTAATCACGAAAGTTCTGGCAAAAATCGCCCCCAAAGCTTTGATATATATGGCTTTCAACCTGATTACAAAGCCTCTAGGATCAGGGGATGATTTCTCTAGGATCTCAGGATGATCTTTCTAGGATCTCAGGATAACGGTTTTCTGAAACTATTGCTGCATAAGACTTTCAAGAAGTGATTACACCTTAGATCAGATCGATCAGAGATCCAGTGTTCAGTAATCATAGATTCGCTCTGGCAAAATATATCGGCAAGGTTGCAGAGTGCAGAATCACTTTGTTTCTAAAGCTGCGAAGACTTTCGTGGCTAACCATTCTGAGACAAGAGACCTTCCTGTTGGCAGCAGAAAGATCTCTAACTTCAACAAAGTGGGATAGTTTCTAACGACTTCGCTTTGGCAGGCAATCCGTTAGAAAGCTTGAACTTGTGGTGTTGTTCAACTGAGCTTGGCACGCTCGATCGAACTTGCACCAGACATACCCCTACTATTTTTCTATATTAGGGCGACTCCAAACTCAGTGGCAACCGTTGAGTTTGGAGTCAGATTGGTATGTCTTCTCTATCCCACACCTCGTATCGAGTTGGTAGAGAAATACCGTGTTACCGCAAATTTCTAATTCAAACCAAGCGTGGCAAGGAGATACAGCATGACGTTTGCTGCTCCAACTTCGTCGCGGGTACAGCCTTGGGATGAAGCTTTTGTTGCTTTGTTTCCCCATCGCTATGATTTTATTTACGCGCCTCATCCGGCTCCAGGAACTGCGGTTGAATGGCAAACCGAAAGCCGCTATCCGTTAAACGATCGCGTAATTTTTCAAGGCGCTTATCTCTACGGTGTGCGCTTCGGAGCGCAGACAAACTATTGTTTGCTCGATGTGGATAAAGGTAGTCCATATCATCCGTCACATGATCCGTTTGCGATCGCTCGAATGGTTGCGGCGCTTGAGCCATTAGGTTTAGTCAGCTATATTGCTTGTACATCGAGCTATAGCGGCGGTTTACATCTCTATTTTCCGTTTGATACTGCTCAAAGCAGTTGGAAATTGGCGATCGCAGTAACGGTACTGCTTGAATCTGCTGGCTTCGGAATCAAACCAGGACATCTAGAAGTTTTTCCGAATCCCAAGCCTTACATTGTTGATCAAAAACCAACTTTGTTTAATGCTCATCGCCTCCCGATGCAGTTGGGATCGTACTTGTTAAATGAAGCCTTTGAGACAACATGGAGTACGCAGTCTTCATTTGTCGATCGATGGAATTTTGCAAAAGCACGGAACGATTTTGATTCTGTTGCACTAAAGCAGATTCTCAAGCAAGCAAGGCGGCGACACGTTCAAGTTTCTGGCAAAGCAGATAAGTTCTTGAATGATCTCAATGCTGAGATTGAACTCGGTTGGATCGGCTATGGTCAAACTAATCGATTGCTAGGACGAATTACGATGCGATCGTATATCTTTCATCACGTTCTAACGAATAGCGATCCGCTTACAGGGCAAGCTTTGATTGATGAGATTGTTAAAACGGCGCGATCGTTACCTGGATACTATGATTGGTGTCGCCATCAACACGAAATTGAGCATCGAGCCGCAGAATGGGCGCGTTGTATCGAACAGAGCCATTACTTTCACTATGGAACAGCAAGCGGAAAATTCAAAGCGAAGAGCGAAGATCTCGATCGTGCTTTAGAAGAGATTCCAAGCTGGAATCAACAACAATCTCAAGATGCAAGAGATCGAATCAGAAGTGCGATCGCAGATCTACTCGAAAAAGATTCTCTACCTTCAATGATCACAAATCGATTTCAAGCTTTAACACAATATGGAATTGGAGGAAGTTCTCTCTATCGTCATCGGGACCTTTGGCATCCTAAGTACTTGAAGGAAGAACTTCAGTCCGAAACGAGCTTCGCTAATGTTCCAAGCTTATTTCCTAGCGATGGCAGTAATTATAGTAGTGGTAATGATTCTAGCGATTTGAACAGTAGTGATCAGGAAGAATTGGGTCGTAATTCTGATAGTTCTCAGACAGACAGCGGAGACGAGGAACGTATTTCGGTTGCGCTTACAGCATTGTCAGCAAAACAAGTCGATCGTGTCCAAGGCTTCTTAACTTCTGGAGATGCGATTCTAGTTGCAGAAGCCCTATCTTGGGTAAAGATCGCTCTAGGAATAGATTTGCAGCGCGATTCGCTTTATCTTGTCATTGCCAATCGTATTAAACGGCTTGGTTGGTGTGACTCACAGACCTCTGCTCAATTACTCGATCGATTTGCAACTGCGGATATATCGCACTTGAGCGATATTGAACTTCTACAGTGGTGCCTCGAAGTCTGCAAAGCATCCATATCAGTTCAAATTTGAGTGATGCTTTCTTAACGACATCATTCAGTAAATGACCGAGGCAGAATTATCCACATCGGGACAAAAGGAATCTTCAAAGAAGCCAAGAAATTTCTAAAAAACAAGAGCGCACCTAAGATTAGGGCTTAGAGTTGTAATCGACTTTAGTAAGGAGCGATAAAGATGCCGAAGTCAAAAGATTTTGCAGCACTGTATCCCAATATTAGTCGCTTTGTCGATGAGAACGGTTGGATCGAAATTGGGCAACATGAGATGATCTCTGCTTTTGTCCGTGCCTACGATTTGGGCGGAACCGTGTACGAAGGAGAGGACAGCTATCCTTCTCTAGAAGATGCGCTTCAAGATCTAGATGCAGGCATTCGAGCCTACATTGAAGAACACGGGATTTGGCGAGATTAACGTTTCGCCTCATCTTCTCGATGAGGAAATGCGGTGAGTTCGCGAGGTCTTTAATTGGCTAATAATTGTTTCTAGCTCATCGAGTTCTCGATCGCTTACTTCTGCTTCCAATAAGAAGCGCTTAATTTCTTGCAGAGTAAGCGAGGAACTGGGTAAATCCTCTGCAACTTGCAACTTAGAGACAGACTTCTCAAGGATTTGAGATCGATCGTCAACGCTAGTTAAGTCAATCTCCGGAATCGGCTCAGATTGCATCGCAGTGCTTTGCTCCGGTGCTGGTGCGTTTGGATGCCTCCATTTGCGGCAATGCAACGGCATATCATACATTCGCTCCTGCTGCATCGGTTGGTTGTAGAAGCCGCAATGAATCCATCCCGGTGTATTGCTCTCATGTGTTGCATCATGCCAATCACAGTTCTGACAGCAGGGAAGAAGTTGAGGATTGAATTCGACAGGAACAGTTGAAGCTGTTTCTGTTACTAAACTTGCTTCGATTTGAATTGCAGTTTGTTTTTCTAACTGTTCTTGTGTCCATTTTTGTGCCCGATCGTACCACCAGGATTCGACCGCGATCGGATTCCCCATCATATAGCTCAAATGCTGATTAGGCATTTCACAGTCTACCGTTACTCGATATGGCAAACTCGGACAGGGAGATTTGCGAATACTCCACTGGGGTGCAATCAATTGCTGAACCTGATTGAACTGATCGTTCATATAGCGATCGCGCCACGCTTTGTACTGCGTCATCAAATCCTTATAGTGTTTAAGATAATGAACAACGCCATTGCGATCGATCAAATAAAACTTATAGTCTTCGTCTCCATCTTGATTAATCCGGAGCGTTCCCCACAGATTAACGTGTGCGCTATATCTGATGAACTGCTCTGATACTGTGATGTCTTCTGGGTCTCGATGCGCTTCAACTAATTCCGCCACTTCAGATTCAGTCGGAATCTCTCCATTTAAAACTTTCTGAAAAAAAGCATCTCGCGCTTTTCGAGGAACCGAATGACCCGCGATGCGATCGAGTGAAGCTGCACTGATACGATCGAGCAGTTGAAATTGCCCAGTTTCTTCAAACGGCATAAATGCCCGCGCAATCCTTTGAACTCGGTCCGCCATACTTTCACCCAGTCCAGTTATTTGCGTTGCCCAATAAACGAACAAGCGACGTTGACCATGAGGAAAGAAGGACTTTACCGTCAAAAGCTGCTTTCCCAATTCATAATCTTCGCTGAAACGCCGCCGCGCACATCGCTGAATGTTCTGAGTTGTTTTGTGTAACAATTGCCGCTGTTCTGGCGTAAATCGAGTCGTGACAAGCGATTGTAACTGCTGAGCAAGTTCGGCAGGTGAGGAAGACGTTAGAACCAGATCTCCAGAATTAGGTTGAGATGCCATGACAGGTTTTGCGAAAGGTTCTAGCTTTTTTATCGTACTAGAAATCTAACAAATTTCGCGAGTGCTCGTGAAATTCTTGAGTGGTCATCAATTTCGCGAACACTCAACATAAACTAGACACACCGCAATGAAAAATTCAGTCCAATTGTGTTAGCTTGAAAAAGAGTAGCCAGAGAGTGAAGCCTGCCATGACTGTTGTGCTGCCAGCCCTACAACCTGTTGTTCTCAACGTGCCGACTCCCGAAGGACGGAAACTGTTGGGAGAAACGATCAAGATTGCACGATCGATCAAGATGAACTGGTCGCGACGAATTCTTCGTGAACGGTTAGCTCAATCAGTTCTCCTTCCAACCGAATCAGGACTTGTTCCTTATCGGGTTAGCGATTCAACAATCAAAGCACTAGAAGAAGGCAAACCAATTCAAGACCCAATGCTGCTCGATGCGATCGCAGCACTTCAATTCGTTGCCCATCCAATTGAAAAGCGCCCCTTTACAGCTCATGAACTTCGCTTAATTAGCTATGGTCGGCTTAATCCAAGCAGTGGTCAACTCTTGCCAAGCCCGTACAAGGTCGCTACTGTTTCTGAACTTGCTGATGGTACTCTTATTAGTGCCTAGACTGCGCTACCAACAGCACTGCCGATTGTTCTAAACCTATCCGATAAACTCTTTCTGTGTCTGATCCTCTTCTTTCTTCACCTGCGACTTACGATGATTTTCTTAAAAATCTCAAGGAGCAGATCCGTCGTGCTCAAGTTAAAGCTGCGTTAGCCGTCAACCAAGAACTCATTTTGCTTTACTGGCAGATTGGTCAGGACATTTCGCTCAAGATTAAGCGTGAGGGCTGGGGCGCAAAGGTAATTTCTCGTCTTGCTAAAGATCTCAAGGCTGCTTTTCCTGATTTAGGTGGTTTATCACAGCGTAACCTTCAATATATGCGGTCTTTTGCAGAAGCTTATCCCGATCGTGAAATTATGCAGCGCGTCGCTGCACAAATTCCTTGGCGACACAATCAAGCGATTCTTGATAAACTTAAGACGATCGAAGAACGACTTTGGTACGCTCAAAAATCTTTAGAAAACGGCTGGAGTCGAGATATCCTTGTGTTGCAGATTGAAACAAATCTGTATCAGCGAATCGGAGGAGCCGTAACGAATTTTGAGCGAACACTTCCGCAGCCTCAATCAGATCTCGCCCGTGAACTATTAAAAGATCCCTACTGCTTCGAGTTTCTAACAATCTCTGAGAATGCTCAAGAGCGCGAATTAGAGCAGGGCTTGATTGAACACATCAAAGAGTTTTTGCTTGAATTAGGGTTAGGATTTGCCTTTCTGGGAAGCCAGTACCCGATCGTTGTGGATAGCAAGGAATATAGAATCGATTTGCTCTTCTATCATGTAAAACTGCACTGCTACATTGTGATTGACTTAAAAATTGGTGAATTCACACCATCACACAGTGGTCAGCTTAACTTCTATGTTTCAGCCGTCGATAACTTGCTACGAACTGAAGGCGACAATCGCACGATCGGGCTGATTCTTTGTCGCTCAAAGGGTGATACTACAGTCGAGTACTCTCTACAAGATGTACACAAGCCGATCGGAGTTTCAACCTATCGATTAAGAGACGATCTCCCTGACTCATTAAAAGAAAGTTTGCCTTCTACTTCACAACTAGAAATGGAGTTAAGTACTCTACCGTTAGATGTTCATTCAGACGCAAGCAGTAACGAAGCTTGAAGCCTCCTTAATCAATAGCAAAAATCTGAATCTGGCAGTTATATTCTGTTGCAATCCACTTCGCTCCAAGTCAACATGAGAACTTCAGGACAATTCAGAACTGCTGGAGGCAAAGTTGTGATTCCAAAATTGAATGACACGATGATTCGTAACAGTTCGTCTCATCAATCGTTTGAACGCGGTCAGCATTACTACCGCCAACAATCTGTCCGTGATCTGATTCAACGTAGTAATGCTATCTCTGCCAGCGTTGAAGGGAGCGAAGTCGAACCATATCGGATTAAAATTTGCTTTGATTCAGGTGGGATTACCAGCGCGACCTGCACCTGCCTGTATCACTTTGAGGGATGGTGCAAGCATATTGTTGCGACACTCCTAGCTTGCTTACATCACCCAGAACAATTAGAGCAGCGCTCTAGCCTCGCAGACTTGCTGAAGCCGCTAACTCGTGAACAATTACAAACGATCGTAGAAATGATCGCGCAATCCCGACCCGATTGGATTGATGAGATTGAAGCTCAAGTTGTCCTACTGACCTCAAGCAAATCCTTGCCAATATCTCCCCGTCGAACTGCGATTGACCCCAAACCAATTGAACAACAAGTTAAGCGAATCATCAATCAATTCTCTGGACAATGGAACGATACACCCGCGATCGCTGAAATTCGTAATCTTGTACAGAAAGCCGATTCGTTTACAGTTCAAGGAGATGGAAGCAATGCACTGATCATCTTGGGCGCGATCGCGCGTGCTTATGTGCAAAATTGGATGAATTTAGATGGCTCTAGCGGGGAGAGTGGTCTCTTTTTTGATGAACTTAACGATGCAATCACAGAAGCGATCTTGAGCGCAGAACTCTCTAAAAGCGATCGCGCACATTGGCAAAGTGAGTTAGAGAAGTGGCGGTCTCAAATCGACGACTATGGCGTGGAGAGCTTTGCAATGAGTCTAACTGCTCTCGCTCAGGGCTGGGAATATCGACCTCTTCAGGAGGTACTGCAAGGAGAAATCACAGAACTGGGTGCATGGGAAGACGAAGCTCCAGATTTTGCAGATGATCTTGCCCTGATTCGACTGAAAATTTTAGAACGGCAAGGGCGCTCTCAAGAGTATCTGTACTTGGCAGAAGCAGAAGGGCAGACCGATCGCTACTTGCAGATGTTGGCAAAAATGGGACGAACTGAAGAAGCGATTTCCGAAGCACAGCAGCAGATTAGTACTCCTGCCGAAGCATTAGCATTGGCTCGAACCTTGCGTGAGTTAGGAGACTTCGATCGAGCAATTCAAATTGCGAAGCAAGGACTTTCCCTGGATGGCAATCGCAAATATGAACTGGCAGTTTGGACGAGTGATTTAGCAGAAGGGGTTGATCGTGCGCTTGCGCTAGAAGCAAGATTAATTGCGTTCAAGCTCATGCCCTCCCTGTCCGATTATCTGAAAATACAAGAACTGTCTGGTGAGCAATGGATAACGTTCCGTCAAGAATTGCTTTCTGTTTTGCGACTAAGTACTCACGAGCCTTATGTCAAGGCAAGAACGGCAATTTTTCTAGAAGAAGGACTCCTCGATGATGCAATTTCTGCTGTTGACCAGGTGAGTTCTTACTGGTCTGAAGTAATTCACCCGGTTATGGACGCAGCAATTTCTCACCGTCCAGAATGGGTGATTGAAAATGCAGTCAGACGTGCTGAGTCGATTATGAATGATGGTAAAGCGCAGTACTACTACTTTGCAGTACGATGGCTACGTCAAGTTCGCGCTGCTTATCTTCAACTTGGAAGAGCAGAAGACTGGAAATGCTACCGTGCTGCACTGCTGCAAACACATACCCGAAAACGGAAATTGATTGGACTGCTACAAGCTCGTGATTTGGCTTAAACAGATAGATCGTAATCAACTTTTATCTAAACCAGACACAATGGCAACCTCAACGCTTTCAAAAAAGATTTCTACGCTTGCTCAGATTGCTAAAGATTTACGTCAGGGCAAAGACTTCAATATCACGCGACTCACCACTCTTAAAAGTCTTTGTGCTGATTCAGAAGCAGCCAAACAATTTTGCCTTTATCTTGCACAACGAACTCAGGAGCAACTGACTGATAAACCGCATCACATCGAATCGACTGATGGGTATGAGTATCAGCATTTGATTGATGAAGCTGTTCTCCAGATCAAGAACTTCCTGGCAGAGCCAACTAAAGAAAAAGAGGCGCATCTTTGGACGCTGCGATCGAAGGCTCGTGAAGTTAACAGCACTTACGAAAAACAATCATGGGCGACTGTCAGAGTCATTAAAAGTCGAGGTGTTTTATTGATTGAGCAAGCTTTGCTTGGGGTGCTGCGTCCTGCTGAATCAAGTCATTGGGGATATCACATTGGCAGAAATTACGCCGAGCGCTACAACCCAAGATATGGAACTGGACTGGTGCCGGAGTCAGCCCCAATGGTTGAGGACATTGCAAATTTTTGGAGCCAATATCATTTCGGAAAATCGTTACACGAATGGCTGAATCAGAAATAGGATAATACCCTGACTTTTGGGTCTTTAACTGAGTGCAGGTTGACATACTGCGACCAAAGCAGTAGAAATTCACCAGACAGTGTCTGGTGAATTGGTAGAGATTTTTCAGATAGCGCTCCAGCGGCATCTGGATAGGTCAATTTTTCAATTACGATCGTACAAATCGTTTTCCCAAGCTTGAGTGAATGACGCTTTCAACCCTGAAAGAAGGCTCCGCAATTCGCTTGATCGCCTCAACTTAAGATTCAATCAGAGCCTCTAGTTGTTTGAGAAGCTGCTCAAGCTGTCTTGTTTTGCTGGGGTTGCTCCACAACATACGATTTTTCTTGGCTTGCTGCACGGTCTGATTCAGGCGCTGCTTCAAATCAGTCGCGCTAGATTTCTGCTTAGCACTGCCTGTATGACTGTCCTGATTAATCGACTGAACCTGCCGTTTAATTTCAGATACACTCAGAGCACTATCCACTGCGTCACTTAGAAGCTGTTGTCGAATCTCTGAATCTTTGATGCCTGCAATCAAGATTCCTTTCGTGTAGTGAATTTCGCCATGCCGAATGCGATCGAGAATTTCCGGTGGTTTTTTGAGCAAGGGAAGCCGAGTTGCGACGAACGACTGCCATGTGATTCTGCTAAACGCATCAAAAATCTGCTGCACTATCTGTGCTTCAGAACTAACCAAAACGTTTTGGTTAGCGGTTCCTTTCACTGCATTATTCATGCGGTAGAGCAAGCTAATCACTTCATCACTACTGCAAGCCAATTGAATCTCAAGCAATCGCAATGTGTTATCTAGTTCTTCTAGCGCACTGAAATCTCGTCGATTTGCATTTTCTGAAATTGCAGCTTGAAACGCAGTACGATCGTCCCAGTCAAAAACTTTAGCCGGAACTGTCTCCAATTCCAAAATCACTGCTGCTTTGAATCGCCGCAGTCCTGCAACTAGCTCATACTGACCTGCTTGATTCGGATGAGGACGTACCCAAAGCGGCGATCGAATTCCATTTGGTTTGATGTCATGTAGCGCCCACTGCTGAAGTTCTTCAGGGTCATAATAATGACGAACGGGTTTGTTGTCCGGCACAAACGTGAAAGAGCAAATAATTTGCGATCGAGGCACAAGTTGCTCTTGGGTTTCTTGAATCGACTGAGTGACTTTCTGAGCGGTCGTTTGTCCAAAAACAAAGCTCAGTTCTTCACGATTTGCGATCGCTTCGCTTAACTTACGTCGTGTATTCATGCTTCTGACTCAAATAGTTTCAAGGCTTCTAACAGGAGGCAATCATAAGCAGTTGCAGCAGATTTCGGTGAGACTCCTTTCATCCGGAAGACAGTGCTTGCTTGACCTGGTGCGTCTTTAATACACTGGCGATCCGGAAGTGAAGTTTCAAGCAAAGGCAGAATCCCTTTCTGAAGTGCTTCTCTTGCCTCGCGTAGGAGCACTGTATTTTCCTTCACTGCATTGAGGTACAAAGCAGCGATCGGTGATCCTCCCCGTATCTCTTTGGCTTGTCGAACAAACTGCACAATTTTTCCAATGCTTGCGAGATCAATCATTGAGTCTCGACAAGGGATCAGTACCAGATCGGAACGGATCAAAACAGCCTTTGTAACTTCACTCGCGTTTCCAGGACCATCTACTACTACCGTGTCATACTTTTCCGCAAGCTTAGGTAATTCATCAAATAGAGTTTCCGGGTCGCTGATCACTTTGTAGGGAAGTCCAAGTTCTTCTACCCAACTTGAGGAGCTTTGCTGACCATCAGCATCAACCAGAATTGTAGAAAGTTCTCTTTGAATCAGCCAATCTACAGTGTGAACTGCTCCAGTTGATTTTCCTGATCCTCCCTTTTGGTTAATGAACGAAAGTATTTTGGGCAACTTCGTAGGTAAACTTCTTTTAGACACCTTTGATCTTGGCATGAGTTGTTTAACCAAAATGCGCGGTTCAATCGTATCACTGATTCATTCAACTGCAACAGGAAATTAACCAAAACGTTTTGGTTAAACAGAATATTATGAGGTCGCAATGAGTTGATGCTGGGGTAGAAGCTGCTCTTGATCCACAATCAGGAGAGCCGCGCCAGGAATAATCAGAGGACGAGACCCAACGATTGATTGCAGTTCTTGCACATAGCCCATTTTCGACTGACCTCCTCGCATCGCCTTTCCGGTTTAATACAACTATTATCATTCGCCTCCTTATTGTGTCATTGCTGAATGAGGAGTCTGAAACTCAAGCAATTATTTCAACAATTTCATCGGGATTGAAATCAAAGTCGTTCGACCTATAGTGTCGAGATTGGTTCAAACGGCAAGCAAAATTGATTTTGTTGCCTCCGATCTACATGAAGCGAGTCTAATCCTGTCTCTATTTCGTTTGCTCAAAGTTCTGACTCGGCTGAAGCCGATTGCCAACCCAGATATCTCCAGCGTAAAAATCATCGCTGCGCCTTTCTAATCGATAGCCACCCAGTAACAGTCCTAACCACAGCTCGATCCAAGGAAGAACAATCGACTGCTGAAGCATCTGTAAAGAAACGGTCTCTACCTCAGCCGCTTCAAAATAGGCTGAGATCGCACTCGCCCACGCTTCTACGTCTTCAATATGCGCCAGCGAGATCGCTGTTTCTAAGTCGATTTCTCCTGACTCCAATCCTTCTACCGCATCCGCCAGTGTGGTAGCATCAACTTCGGTAACGCTCGTCCCCTCCTCCTGACGCTCCGCCGTTCCCATCAGTCTCGCTGCATAAGGTCCCCGCTCTTGCTCCCGCTCGAACCCCCTGACAAACTGAGAAAAGTCAATCTCCATGCCCTGACGCACGTAAGGCAGAAATTGCTCGATCGTCATCTGCGGACCTTCTTTTACCATCGTCGCATCGAGTTGCTCAAACACTTGCTCTGACGAGGCGACAAACAGTTCAACTAAATGCTCGATCGTTCGTCCAATGATTTGAAGTTGTTGTGGCGTATCCAAATGCTCGATCGACTCCTCCAGCGATCGCCACACCGCTTCTCTGTGAAGTGTCTCCCATGTCTGAGCTTCTAGAACATCGCTCATACCCGTAACTGCCCAAAACGAGCCGAATGACGCGGACAAGGGCGAATCGGGCAGTAATCAACGTGAGTTCGACGAGAGAAAGTAGCGCAAAAGGAAAGCTGAGACTACGTTTGAAAGAAGTAACAACAATTCTTTCGAGTCTCAGCTATGGAACCTATCGTATCGCGACTGGATCTGACCGCTTTGTTTTGCGATGTAGACGATTTCTGTCAGACCTTTGAATGGGCATGGGCACATCAGCCTGAACTGCCCACAATGCCGGGAGAAAAACGCAGTCGCTCCCGTTTACGCTTGAGTGAAGTCATGACCATCGTGATTGCCTTTCATGCCTCTGGTGCAAGAACGTTCAAGAATTTCTATACGTTGACTGTCCTGCCCCATTGGCGCAAAGCCTTCCCGAATTTGGTCAGCTACACGCGATTTGTGGAATTGATGCCGTGGTGTTTGATGCTGTTGTGCTGTTTTCTCGTGACCCGACGCGGCGAAATGACGGGGATTGCCTTCGTCGATTCCACCCCGATTGAGGTGTGTCACCCAGCGCGTGCCCACAGCCACAAGGTATTCAAGCATCAAGTCGGGTGGGGTAAAAGCTCGACGGGTTGGAAGTTTGGCTTCAAGCTGCACTTGATCATCAATGAACAGGGGGAGTTGCTTGCCTTCAAGCTGACTCCTGCAAACACCGATGACCGCGTTCCTGTGCCGGAAATGACCGAAGGCATCTTCGGAAAGCTGTTTGGCGACCGAGGGTATATTTCGCAGAAACTGTTTGAAGAACTCTATGAGCGTGGCTTGCAACTGATTACCAAGCGCAAGCGCAACATGAAACAGAAGCTCGTCAAGCTGATTGACAAGATTCTGCTGAGAAAACGATCAATCATTGAGTCCGTGAATGACCAACTGAAGAACATTTGTCAGATTGAGCATTCGCGTCATCGCAGTTGCTGGAATTTCCTCGTTAACTTGATAGCAGGATTGGTTGCTTACACCTATCAGCCGAAGTTACCTTCGCTCGACTTGCAACCGAAAGGTCTACCAGCGCTACCTCCTGCCATCTTCTAACCCGTCGAACTCACGTTAATCAGGATCAAGCTGTTCGATATCCGCAAAGTACGGAATGTTATAGGTTTCTTTTAGCAGTCCCAGCATCGCTTCCACATAGTGAATGACATCACTTGGAGTCATGCCAATACAATGCTCACCCTGAATCTCATTCACCAGATCCGACCCTTGCCAAATCTGCACTCGAACCGCGTGAACTCGACCGCGATACCGTGGCTCTCGATACAGGAGCAGGATGGCGTAATAGCGTTGAGCAACGGTTTTCGGCAACGGGACAAAGAGTGGCGGGTGAGCCGATTGTTCAGGAATGGATGCGATCGCGGCAGGTGAATGCTTGATCGATGAGCTTTCACTCGGAATTGAGTCCTCCGCATCATTGAGCAAAGGATGCATGACGAAGCCAGAGCGCTGGCGTTGGGATTTTTTCTGTTTATGCTTGTCGGGATCGAAATGGATCGAGATCTAGAACTATTTCGATCAATCGTTTCTAGAATAACTACTGTGAGCCAGTTTCAGAAGTTCATGATTTTAGAACTGCTGCCTCTAGAAAAGCTGAAACACTCGCTGTGTCCAAGTTTCACACGATGATGTCGAAATAGATCGAGATCCAGATCTACTTCGACGCAACCCTATCATCAGAGTTGCCCAGATGCACCCAAACGTCCGCATCATAAAAATCACTGCCACGTTGTTCTAATCGGTAGCTACCAAGTAGCAATTGAGCCACATACACTTAATTTTCTGGTTTTTGCTGCTCCGAATCCGGCGTTTTCTCACCGAGTGCTTGATAAAACGCAGATTCCGCTGCCGCCAGTCGCTTGCCCTGAATGTAGCGCTCAAATACCTTTTCAGATCGATGTCCGGTTAGTGTCCGTGCTAGCAAAGAATCAATGCCCAACTCTACCAATTCTGACGCATAGGTATGCCGAAAGCGGTGCGGGGTCAAATTCTCAATCCCAGTCGCCTTGCCCAATCGGTTCTTCGCGAAGTAGTAAATTCCTTGATAGCCCAAGCGATTGCCCCGATTGTGAAAATCGTAGGACAAGAACAGTGGACTCTCATCAGTCAGCACTTCTCGCCCAGATCGTCTGCGTTCCAGATAAGCATGAATATGGTCGCGTGCTGCCTGACGAATGGGGACGATCGCTTCCTCTCCGTCCTTTTTCCTGACAAACCGCAATCGCGTTCCATCGTAGTTTCCCACATTCAACTGCGCCACGTCTTCTGCTCTTAAGCCATGCGTCAACACTGCGAGTAAAGCCCGATCGCGCCAGTTCACATCGTCATTACCCGAAAGTTCTTGAGCGATCGCTTGAGCAATCTTTTCCATCTGTTCCTTGTTGAAATGGCGCGGCAACGGTTTACCCAACTTCTGAAACTTCACCGCAGCAGTCGGTAAAACCGCCGTAATCTCCATGTATCCTGCCAACTGGAACCAGCGATAAAAGCTTTTGAGTGCTGTCAGTGCCTGATTAATGGCAGCGGGAGACAGCGGTTTGCCGCGACGAGTGGTGCATTCCTTCACGAGATACTGCTTAAACTGAGCAATCTCTCTTGGTGTCACATCAATCCACGCTTTACTGCTCCAGTTGACAAAGCGCTCCAACTCGATACGATAAGCCTTCTGGCTATTGGGTGCGAGATTACTTGCCTGTAAAAACTCCTTGATACGCTCGAATCGCAAATCAGGGATTCCCGCTTGTTGTCCCGATTTCTGAGGCAGTTGTGCTGTTTCCAGTGCGTTCGATCGCGAAGAGCTTTGCTTGATCAAAGACGATCGCACTTCTGGAGTTGCAGTCGCGATCCGAATGAGGGGATTGGAACTCGTAGACATCGCGCCTCTGATTTGGCTCAAGTTATGGTTTCAAATTGAAAATACCACGATCGCCGTGTAAGATATGTATCTAATATCTTAGTCTTACTAAAGTCTGACTAACTTAAATAGAGCCAAAATACTGAGCAAATGTACTATATCGAGGTGTCGCTTAAACCATATGTTGTCCGGATCGGTCAGCTTATGGTTTAAATTGCGGGTGCGCTGCATCACCTTGTTGAGAGATCGCAATTTTCGGTGAAAAATGATTTCAGAATCTCGGCAAAAAACGGTTTACGCTCATCCACCCTGAAAACCTCTACCTTTGCCTATTCATCAGCGTTTCGGGGAGGTAGTTGCCGAATCCAAGCAGTTATTCCTGTGCTGGAAAGGAGTTGCGCGATCGTGTGGTCGAACGAATTTGCGGTCAAGTTATGCTTTAAAGCTCGGCTGATTAAACTCCTTCAGTGTAAAATTTCGGATTACTCCCTGATGCTCAACGGAACAATAAGCATTTCAGCCTTCGTGTGCGGACAGCTTATGGTTTAAATCGCGGACAACTTATGCTTTAAGTGACACGAGGATCGATCGCGAAACTCATGCCACAATAAGTTCAAGCGTTCGGAGGCAGAGTATGGTCCAAGCAATTCAAGCAAGAAAAGTCACACTCGGACTTTTGGAAACTGAATTCGGATTGCAAGTCGCCACGAATCCCCAATTCTTCACTGAGTGGGTGGCTCCACAAACCGCGATCGCTGATCCAGAAATTCAAGCACTGGCGCGGGTGAAATCAAATTTTGAACATTTGATCAAGGAACCTCCGCTGTTGGAAGAAGCGGTGAAGATGGTGGTGCTATCTCCGCTGCTTGATTTAGCGGGGTTCTATCAATCCCCGTTTCGGATTAAGCCAGAGGCAAAAATCGAGGTTGAGGCGATCGACAACGAAGACGGCGTGGTAATTCGGGGAGAAATCGATGTATTGGTGGTGTCGGGGCAGCTTTGGGTGTTGGCGATCGAGTCAAAGATGAGCGCGTTTTCGCTGAATGTCGCACTGCCAGAAGCGTTGAGCTATATGCTGGCAAATCCAACGCAGCCCTGTTATGGATTGATTCTCAATGGCAGTGACTTTGTGTTTGTGAAGCTAAATCGAGAGGACACACCGCAGTATGCGACTTCTCGTGTATTTTCACTGTTTGCGCCAGGAAATGAATTGATCGAGGTGTTGAAGATTTTGAAGCATTTAGCTCAGCTTGTGATTGGGGGTTGAAGATGGCGCGATCGATTAACCGCAAATGTCTAGCCTGTGCCGCGCTCACCGCCGACGAAGCGCAACAATTGCATGGAGTAGAAGGCGATGGCTGCTGGGATGCCGAACGCTGCAAGAAACGGAGATCGCATTACAGGCATCGTAGCGATCGCAATGCTAAACGAGTGGTGCAACGACGAGTGCAAGAATCAACCGATGATCTGATTTGCTTCTCGATTGATGTTCCTGCGATCGCAACCGTGGTGTTGATTATCTACAGCGAACAACCAGAGCGATTCCGAGACGACACCCCAATTCATGCGATTTCATCTGAGCTATGGGTGGGAACACAAAAGCAAGCTGAGATTGAACCGATTGTGTGTTTAGGAATGCGGGGTGATAAAGTTACGGCTCTGTTTCCACAGATTCTCGAAGCGTTCATACAACAGTTTGCTAAGACCTACAATGAGGGTAGACCGTTCTATAAGTTCGCGGCAAAGATTCATCGTCATATTCGCGACTGCCCTATCGCTTCTCCGTTTCAGTCTGATGCACAATCGTAAGAGCCGAAAATAATGGATCAGTCGATCGACCTTTGGCAAGAACTTGAAGAGGCAACCGAAGCCCCTCGGTCGGTCAACTTTGAGTCGCTGTGGTCGATGTTGGAGAAAGCGATCGAACACTTACTCCAAGCGCAACAGTTAGCGATCGCTGGCAATGCGATCGAGCAGATGGCAGAAATCGTCCGACTACGCTCCACAATCCTAATTTCAGATTGGGAAGCTGCACATTCTGAAGTCGAGTTAGACGCTCCGACGATTGAGATGGCACTGGTGGATGCGTGGGTGCGCCAATCGATGGCAGTAAACCTGGATGCGTTCGTGGAACAACCGCGATCGACACGACGCAGATCGGTGAAGGTGAAGCTTGCGCCGACTGATTCGATTGTGGGAGAAGTCGAGCCTGCTGCAATTGTTCAGATGCTCGATGAGATGGAGCGCGAACAAAGTGCAGCAGATATGGTACGGGAGTTAGCAGGTGAGGAAGATGTCGCCGCCTGGTCAGCACTGATCCGCCAATGGCTGCAAGAACGCACGACAGAGGATTCAATGTCGTTGCTGGAGCTTTGGCAGCAATTAGAGATGCCGTGGGTTGAGGTGTGGTTAGGGTTGCTGCTCGGTGAATTTGAGTTACAGCAATCTGGTCAGTTTTATGAGGCAGATGTATGGATAACTCACCCCTGATCAAATTGCGAACCCGCTTTGCGTGAGACGTTTGTTTAAGTAGCACTTTGTGCCCAGGCAACGCTGCCTCGGAACGCTATGTAGAGATTTTAACTGAACATGAGATACCTGAGCATTGGAACGGCGTATGGGCATTTGATGAAAAATAATGGGGTGCGATTCAAGCAAGAAATAATCCCGCTGCTCTAAAGCTCTGGCATGAACACAAACATTTGCACAATCCCTGATCGCATTTACAAAAAGCCGACGCATAGAATTCCTCGATCGAGTTGCACCTTCTCCCCGACTTCTCCTCGATCTAATCTTATTGTGACTACAACTCAAGAAAAGGATAACGATTATGACAGTCACAATCCCCAACACTGCTTTACACCTCCGCAAGGGCAGTGCTGCTGATGCCCAAGCTTGCAGCCAGATCAGTTACGAAGCTTTCAAACACATTGCAGAACAGCATGGTTTTCCACCCGATTTTCCGTCGGCTGAGATCATGCAGCCAATAATGGCGATGTTGTTTGCTTACCCGAAAATCTACTCGGTTGTGGCAGAAGTCGCAGGACAAATAGTAGGCAGTAACTTCTTGTGGGAAGAATCTACGATCGCTGGAGTCGGTCCGATTAGCGTTGCGCCTCATATTCAAAATGCCAGCCTGGGTAGAAGATTAATGGAAGCTGTGCTTGAACGCGCCTAACAACAAGGCTTTGCGGGGGTGCGATTGGTGCAAGCAGCTTATCATAATCGTTCATTGTCGCTCTATACCAAGTTGGGATTTGATGTACAGGAACCGTTAGTAAATTTGCAAGGCGCACCGATGGCGATCGCAATTCCCGGTCATAGTGTTCGTCCTGCAACGGAGGCAGATTTAGCCGCCTGCAATCGTCTTTGTCAACAAGTGCATGGATTCGGTCGAGGTCACGAGCTGCATCAAGCTATTCAACGTGGAACTGCAACTGTCGTTGAGCATGACAATCGTATTACAGGCTATGCCACACTCATTGGATTCTTTGGTCACGCAGTTGGGGAAAGCAATGCTGACCTCAAAGCCTTGATTGATGCTGCGAAAACCTTTGAAGGACCAGGATTTCTACTTCCATCCCGCAATAGTGAGTTGTTCCGCTGGTGTTTGCAGCATGGATTGCGCGTGGTTCAACCCCTGACCTTAATGAGCCTTAGTCTTTATACTCAGCCCCAAGGAGCATTTCTCCCTTCCATTGTGTTTTAATCTCAAAAACTTCTAGAGCGATGGCACACAAGCGATCGCGGCTCAGCAAATCATTCAAGCCCAAAAATATTTTCAAACTCCTGGAATTGGTCTGCTAGGTCAAGCTTACTTACATATTGCTTGGGCAGGCTACCACCAAGGCAATGATATGAATCAAGTCTGGGTACAGTATCGTAAATCAGTAGACAAAGGAGCTTGGAAACAATGAGGCATTGGCTCTGCTGTTTATTGGTGATCACGCTCGGATTCCTGCTTGGGATGCTGGGGTATGCCTTGTGGAACAAACCGCTCATGCTGCCAGAAAGCTGAATTCGGATGAAATCGTTTCTTTCACGGCAGTGCATAATGTGCGATCGCGTGCCGTAATGAAACGTTTGAAGATGCTGGAGATGCCCGGAACCTTCCTGCATCCAAGTCTTCCACCAGAGCATCCGCTTGCCGAACATTGTCTCTACAAGTTGTCGCATTCAGAATTGCAATTCTAAACCGCATTAAAGATCGCTTCTGTTCGTGCGAGTGCTGTTTCTTGACTCATATCGAGAAATAAAATGTTACAGAACAACAGGTTGCAAATGATCAGGAATTCGCTAACTTAAACGTGTTATCACTTTACGTTGCTTTTCTGCAAGGAGGTGGACGATGACTGTATTCTTTGCCGAACTCACTTCAATGATTCGACTGCAAGGCACAGAGGGTTTCGTTTTCTCCTGCACGATTCAGGGTTAACTCCCGGCTGTGAACCTTGCCTCCCACAAGTAGTTATCACAGCAAAAGACACTCATGAATTTAGAACAATTGGGCTGGAGCGATCGCATCGCGTCCAGTTTCATTCCTTATCGCCAGCAAGGATTCGTCGCGGGTCGCGTTGCGGTGGAATACCGCGATCGCTATCTCGTCTACACTGAGCAAGGCGAACAATTTGCAGAAGTGACAGGTAAATTCCGCCATCGGGCGACTGGAATTCAGGATTTTCCAGCCGTTGGTGATTGGATTGCACTTCAGCAGACTACCATCCATGCCGTACTGCCGAGGTTTAGCAAATTCTCTCGCAAAGTAGCAGGGAGTACGACCGAGGAACAAGTGATTGCCACGAATGTAGATACCGTTTTTCTCGTGTCTGGATTAGATGGAGACTTCAATCCCCGACGGATTGAACGCTATCTCGTCTTAGTTTGGGAAAGTGGTGCAGTGCCTGTGATTGTCTTGAATAAAGCTGATCTCTGTCCTGACCTTGACCTTCGCATTGCTGAAGTAGAAGCTATTGCCCTTGGCGTTCCTGTTCTCGCTCTGAGTGCAACACAAGAAATTGAGATGCTTCAGCCTTATCTTCAACCTGGGAAAACGATCGCGCTAATCGGTTCATCTGGCGTTGGTAAATCGACGATTACCAATCAACTCAAAGGTGAGCAGGTGCAAGCCGTCCAATCGGTTCGACAAGGAGACGATCGCGGTAAACATACTACAACACATCGACAGTTAATTCCCTTGCCTTCTGGTGCATTGATTATCGATACGCCAGGAATGCGGGAACTGCAACTCTGGTCTGGCACAGAAGCCTTACCAGAAACTTTTACAGATGTGGAATCGTTAGCGCAATACTGTCAGTTTCGAGATTGCCAGCATGAACAGGAGCCGGGTTGTGCGGTGCAGACTGCGATCGCAAATGGACAATTAGACGCAAGCCGATTTCTCAACTATCAGAAGTTGCAGCGAGAACTTCAGTACGTGACTCGCAAACAGGATCAACGTGCAAATCTAGCTGAAAAGGAGCGGTGGAAGAAGATCCATAAAGCGATACGGAACAATCCTAAACTTCAACGGTAGGGTTGGTCTGAGCTAGAGATCAAGGGATGTGAGGAATGCCTTCAACATCAACGCTTGAATCATTCCTCACATTTTCACTTCTATTGTGCAATTCATCTGGTTCCAATTAAGACGGGCTGAAAGAACTGATCATCCAACCGGGTCACTGAGCGATAGCCAGCTTGTGCCATCAACTGCATCAAGTGGTTTGGACTCACCGCATAGTAGCGCGATCGCATCACTGTTGTCGTTGCACGATCGCTCTGTTGATCATCCTCTACGAAATACATTGACAAATCGTAAACCTCACCGACAAAATCCCACACTTGAAATACAAAATAGCGTTTCCCTGCGGCTTCTCGAATCCCATAAGGTTTGACAATTCCTGTTCCTCGTGGTTCTTGATCGTAATCCCGAATCGTGAGCAAGCAACCGCCGCCTGGACGGGTACAACGATACATTTGCCCAAGCGCAGTGAGAATCTCTGCATCGCTGAGCAAGTGAGGAATCGAATTATCGCATGACAGTACCACATCAAATTGAGCTTGATGACGATCGTAAGCAGTCCGCATATCGCAAACCGAAAAACGAATGTCTAAATGACGTGCTCTGGCTTCTTGCTGAGCGCGATCGATCTCCTTTACAGACAGGTCAGAAGCGGTTACCTGATACGCTTGAGCCGCTAATCCAAGTGCCTGCGTGCCAATGCCACAAGAAACATCTAAAAGGGTTTGCGCTTCGCTCCAGTGCGATCGGATGATTTGGGATAGCTGAGTCGCTTGAAGTGCGATTGCAGATTCCCAATCGCCATAGATGATGTGATAAAAGGGCGCAAGTTGATCGTAAAAATCAATCATCACACGACTCCTAATTCGAGTTCTTCTCCCGACCCACTGCTGACCTAATCTTGAGACCTGCTCCAGCAAAAGCAATGCCGAAGATGACTCCAGAGATAGCAAACAACAGGCTGAAACCTGCTACAAAATAGCCAACGACCCCTACAATCACAGAGATTAGCCAGAAGCTAGAAATCCACTTGGGTAGCTTTCTGGCTCTCCAAGAGCCAACTGCAAATAAACTTAGACCGACGGAGAATGTCAATGCTCCGATTGAATATAGACTGACTCCGGATAGGGTTCCTGTGCGGATGATCACAATGCCAATGGTGGCAAGTAGAAATCCGAAAAATCCCCACAATCCACACTCTTGATGCTGAAATCCATACATGCCAAAGATTCCAAATAAGATGAAGAGATCTGTCAGCAGATAAAGCATTGCGATCGCACCACCAGAAGCATCAGTAGGCAAAAACGAGTTGACTGCGCGAAGGATGCCTGCAAGGATTGCTGCGAGTCCGCCTAACCGAATGAGCGTAGTACTACACATTAGACTAACCTCTGCTCTTCAAGCGACTTGACTAATATGAGCCGCAACAATCTGCCAAACTTCTGACTCGGTGCGTGCCCAAACGCGAGTAAATCGGAAATCACCATTGGCAGCACTACCTTGGTAACTGCCGACAATTTGCATTCGGACAGATACGATCGCGACTTCCCCACAGACTTGAATCTGTCGCTCAGAGGGATTCAACTCATGGAACTGAAACGATCCTGATTCGTGGGCAGCAAGATCATCTTGCTTCTTCAACAATTCTCCCCGATGACTGGTAATGATGATATTTGAGGCAAGGAGTTCATTTAAGACTCGCACATCAGAGGCAAGCATTGCCTGCCTGAGTCGTTCTTCTATCTCAGTAATTTGAGCTTCAATGAATTCAATGTGCATTCCTGGCATGATTTTCTTCTCAAGATTTGAAAAGTTGTTGTTGTAACCGTGAGTAGTGTTCGAGGTAAAACTCTGAGAATTGAGACTGCGATCGCACAGATTCACAATCCGCCACTGCTTTCCACCAGCGTTTTAAGCGATCGAGTTCAGTGGGAAATGTAAATCCACAGAAATACTCTAATACTACAACTTGCTCAAACCAGGGATAGTAAGTTAAATCAACCAGGCTCAAATCTGTGCCTAGCCAATAGGGTCCCTCTACTGATAGTTTTTGCAATCCTTCCTGTTCGATCGTTTGTAGGCACTGAATGATTTCCTTGATTATCCTTACTTGCTGAGTTAGCTCCGGTGTGAACAATAGCTTATGCGTCAATGCAAACAACCGAGTATCTGCAAAATTAATCCAGATTCGTGCTTGGGCACGCTGTATTGGGTCTTTTGGTAAAAGTGCGGGAGTTGGGAATACCTCCTCTAAATACTCATTGATAATCGCAGATTCCCAGATTCGCCGATCGTCGTGTTTGAGTACAGGAACCTTGCCAGCAGGAGAAATCTCTCTAAAGTTCGCAGGTTTATGTTGTAAGTCAATTTCAATCAAAGTAAATGGAATCTGCTTTTCGACTAGCGCTAACCGCGAACGGTGGGCATAAGGGCACAACTTTGTGCTATAGAACCCATTTGGTATCTTATCCATGCGCCAAGCGCTTTAGCATCAAGCGG
>ERZ1066124.331-NODE-331-length-35790-cov-26.711319_pt1 | contig 35790 bp, 30 predicted proteins | sample MGYA00382771_ERZ1066124 | MGnify/ENA primary metagenome ERZ1066124 (study PRJEB33369, sample SAMEA5778354) | biofilm metagenome | biome: Industrial cooling water; feature: Water cooling tower basin; material: Biofilm | place: United Arab Emirates | collected... | reverse complement strand
CAGATTTAACAGAGAGGTGCGAGGGATAATCCCCTCCATCGACTCTACCATAACACCCTAAGTCTGACTATTATGCGGAAATTTTCTGTATATCTACCCTATCTGGTATGATACACAGACTTTTTCTGTATATCCATCCCTTGTTAGCGCCAGATCGAACAGCTCTAAGTATTTAGTTGAGGATTACCTGAGATATTAATATTAACTTGCGATCGCACTTTCTTATCCATCTATTTTACAAACCTATAATACCAAAAGACAACCTAGTAAAGAATTGTAGGGATTTCGGAACCATTCAACCGCATGAGCTATCACAGGAATACTGTGCGAGTAAAGCGAGGCGAACCGTGGTTAGGGGCGTGAGAATTGGGTGGCATTTCCTGCTGGTACTAACACTTATACTGGGTATAGCAGGGTGCGGTACGGCGCGATTATCGGATGAACCATTACCAATAGTTGCACCGATTCCACCACCACCATTACCAAATTGGATTGAACAAATTAGTCCGATTGGAGAAGCTGAAACAAAAGCCCAAATTCGGATACGGTTTAAAGAGGCGCTGATTCCGGTTGAGAGTATAGATAGCAGCCAAGATATCTTAAAGAAATTTGAGCTTTATCCACCCTTACCAGGACAATTTCGCTTTCTCACGCCTCGTATGGTAGGATGGCAAAGCGATCGCGCTTTACCGAAAGCTACGCGGGTTAGAATTACTCTTAAAGCTGGATTGGCAGATTTAAAAAATCACAGATTAGATAAGGATCTCGCCTGGACTTTCAGCACTGAAGCAATTAAGTTATTCAACTTACCAGGAATCGAGCCTAATTCGGAATCTTCTTCTGACCCTTTGGGTTTGCAACCAACGCTGAAATTTACTTCTAATGTCGAACTGAATTTAGATTTTTTATCAAAACAAGCGCAACTTGTAGCAGAGGATAAAAAACAAAGCGTACCGCTGAAAATTGCGTTGGAAAAACAGGAAGTTATCGAGGAAGATAATTCAGCTCAAGAGAAATTCGATCCTGCTACTCGCGATTGGAATTATATCATAATACCGCAACAAAATCTAGACAAAGCAACTCGTTATCGCTTAGAATTTGCCCGTGGTTTGATGCCTTTGCACGGTAATTTACCCAGTACATCTACTTTTGCAACGCAGGTACAAACTTACGCACCTTTAGCATTCGATAAAATTGAGTATATCGGACAGGCTGATGCTGGTGGAGCTTACGGCAGATTTATTCAAGGTAGTCCTCAATTACAATTTAATAATGGTTTAGTAGCAGAATCAGCGATCGCAAATATTACAATTCAGCCAGTACCTAAACAATCACCTCGTTTGGTACAGGCTGATGAAGGTAATAATATAGTCAATCTCAATCCCTATGCTTTAGAACCAGCAACGACTTATACTGTTACTTTGGGTGCAAATCTTAAAGATAAGTTTGGACAAACTCTTGGTAAACTAATTACTCAAAAATTCACCACAAGTGATGTTTCTCCCGATATTTGGGTTCCCACAGATTTGAATATCTTTCCTGATGGCAAAGATTTACAACTGAATATTAACACAGTTAATTTACCTGAGTCGAGGTATAAAGCAGCCTATAAAGTCGTACAACCAGAAGATTTAGTTTATATTGATTCCGCCTATCCTAGAGGTGATGGTAATGATTTACTTCCTTCTCCGAGTTCTTGGCAAAAGTTTTCTGTCAAAGGACGCAAAAATAAATCGGTTGATACGACTGTTCCTATCCGAGAAAAACTGGGTAAGTTTACAGGAATGCTAGCTTATGGCGTGCAAGCACGGACTAATAGTTACACGGAAAATGGTAAGCAACAATGGCGCGAACCAACATTTTACGGATTAGTACAGTTAACTAATTTGGGTGTATTTAGTCAGTGGTTTCCCGATTCAGGTTTGATTCGAGTTCATCATCTTGCAGACGGTGCGGCTGTCGCGAATGCATCTGTAGAAATTTACGAATCTAAATTAGACGCGAAATCTAGAATTGTACCCGTAGCTTGTGCGGTTGGAAACACAGATGTAACTGGAACTTTACTGCTAAATCGTCAAGCTTTGCAAACTTGCACGGGAGGTGCAGAGTTTAATACACCACCTAAGTTACTCATAATTGCTCGTGAAGGTCAAGACTGGACTTTTGCGCGGAGTGAAGAGTATAGCGGTTCCTATGGCTACGGTATTGATGCGGGGTGGAATAGCAACCAAATTGAATCGCGAGGTACGATTTTCTCAGATCGTCAATTATATCAGCCAGGGGAAAAGGCTGAGTTAACTGGCGCAGCTTATTATTTACAAAATGGCATTCTTAAACAAGATAAAAACGTATCTTATCAAGTTACGCTAGAAAATCCGAACGGAGAAAAGATAGATTTAGGCAATCTAACCACAAATGAATTTGGAACGTTTTCTCTAGAATTGCCTCTGAGTTCCAGTCAACCTTTAGGATACTATTCAATCCGCGCTAAAGGTGAAAGCGGGGCTGAAATTTCTGGTGAGTTTCGCGTGGCTGAATTCAAACCACCCAATTTCAAAGTAGAACTCAATTTAGATAAAGAATTCGTGCTATCTGACGATAAAATTGCAGCTACAGCCCAAAGTAATTATTTATTTGGTGCGCCTGTAGAAGGAGGAAAAGCACAATATTACGTCACCCGCAGCCAAACTAATTTTAATCCTCAAGGTTGGGAAAAATTTTCGTTTGGACGACAATGGTTTTGGCCCGAAGAAAGCCCTAATATTACTAGTGATGTATTGCGATCGCGTCAAGTTTTGGATGCAGCAGGGAAAAGTAGTCAACTTGTACCTGTAGCTAAGGATTTACCTTATCCGATGACCTATCGCGTAGACGTGCAGGTATCTGACGTGTCAAATCTATCTGTAGCTGATTCTCGCACGTTTACCGCACTACCGAGCGATCGCCTCATTGGTTTGCAAAGCGATTTTGTCGCCGATGCTGGTAAATCTTTTCCCATTCAAGTTATCGTCACCGATCCTACAGGCAAAGCTGTAACGGGGCAACAAGTCCGCGTCGAGTTACAAGAAATGAAATATAGCAGCGTTACCCAAGTGGTTGAAGGTAGCCAAACCCCTCACAATCAGGTGGAATACAAAACGGTAGCGCAGACGCAGACATCCTCAAGCGATACTCCTCAAACGATTTATCTGACTCCGCCAACATCCGGTGCTTATCGCATCCACGCTAATTTTACCAATGCCAAGAATGAAAGCACTGCCACCGATACGCAGATTTGGGCGACGGGTGATAATGGGGTAAACTGGGGCGATCGCTACAAGAACAATCGTTTAGAACTAAAACTGGATAAAGATAGCTATCAGCCTGGAGAGACAGCTACAGTATTAATTCAGTCTCCCTATCCCGAAGCAGAGTTGTACTTGGCAGTTATACGCCACGATACCCTCTATCGCACGATTATTCCCGTTCAAGGTGGTGCGCCGCAAATTCAGTTTCAAGTCACTCCAGATATGTTACCAAACGCCGCAGTCGAAGCGGTACTCGTGCGTCAAGGTACTCCCATATCTCAAATCGAACCAGGAAGTTTAGAAAATTTGGTACGCATTGGGTTTGCACCTTTCAAGATTAATTTGCAGGATAAGTATTTAAAAGTGCAAGTGAATCCCGAAAAGCGATCGCTTGCTCCTGGTGAAGCGCAAACTGTTGAATTACAATTACAAGATGCGATAGGAAATCCGCTTCAAGGACAGTTTGCTGTCATGGTGGTGAATGAAGCCGTGTTGCAATTAAGCGGTTATCGACCACCAGATCTGGTACAAACAGTATACGCCGAACAACCAATTTCTACTCGCTTTGCCGATAATCGTCCCAATGTTGTTTTATTACCCCTTTCCTCTCCCCTCGATAAAGGTTGGGGTTACGGTGGCGGAAATTCTTCGGGATTGGCAAGTACCCGCACGCGGACAAACTTTCAACCTCTAGCTTACTACAACGGTGCGGTGCAGACAGATGCAAGTGGAAAGGTGAGAGTTACATTTAACCTACCCGATGATTTGACAACTTGGCGAGTCATGGCGGTTGCTACCGATGGCGATTTGCGCTTTGGTAACGGGGAAGAAACGTTTATTGCTACCAAACCTCTATTATCTAATCCAATTCTGCCGCAGTTTGCCCGTATAGGCGATCGCTTTGATGCGGGTTTATCTGTCACCAATACTACAGGGCAAGCGGGGACGCTAGCAATTCAAGGTGCTGTAGATGGTTCCGTACAATTTGCCAATAATAATTCTGGTAATTTGTCAACCCCCACAAAATCCGGTACGAGTGCTTATCGTTTCCCCTTTGTCGCTAATCGTGCAGGCAAGTCTACAGTCAAATTTACCACGCAATTAAATGATACAACCGATGCTTTCGCCGTACCGTTGGAAGTAAAGCCGCTAGAAGTCACAGAACAAGTGGTAGAGTCGGGAGTAACGAGCGATCGCACCTCCATTCCTCTAAATATCGATAACAATGTCGTTCCCGATGTCGGCGGATTAGATATTTCTCTAGCGAGTACCCCAATTGCTAATATTACCGCTCCAGTTAAACAAGTTCTAGACGAAGAACAATTGCCCTTTTTAGAACCAGCCGCCAGTCAATTAGCGATCGCGGCGAATTTACAAATTCTTTCCCAACAATACGGGCAAACTGTAACTAATTTCAACCCTACTAAGCAAGCAACTCAAGCTTTAGAACGCTTGCAGAAACTTCAGTTACCAGATGGCGGCTTTGCTAGCTTACCAGGAGATAAAACTGCCGATCCTTTTGTCTCTCCTTATGCAGCAGAGGCAATTGCTACAGCGCAAACCGCAGGATTCGATCTTGATGCTAAGATGGTAAATTGCCTCAAAACTTACTTGCAAAAACTCTTAGCAAATCCCAGTCAATACGATTTTTGTAAAGAGTCGCCGTGTAAAGAACGGGTACGCTTAGAAGCAGCGATCGCACTAGCTCAATTAGGAAATAAACAAAATGATTTTCTTGCCGATATTTATAACAAACGCGATCGCTTCGATTCCGTTACCAAAATTAAATTAGCACGATATCTGCATCTGTTTCCAGAGTGGCAGCCAGAGGCGAAAATTCTTACCAATCAATTGCAAGAAATCGTCTACGAAACCGGACGTAGTGCAGTGTTCAACTTACCTTCCGGTTGGCAGTGGTTGAATTCTCATACTACAAGTCAAGCCCAAGCCTTAAGGTTATTTATCGATACTAAAGCAAAGCCTGAAGTTTTAGTGCGATTGTTGCAAGAACTCTTAGGATTGCGAAGAGAAGGAACTTGGCAGACAACCCATGATAACGCTGAAGCACTCACCGCTTTGGTGCAATATAGCCGACTCCAACCGACACCACCTAACTTTACAGCCAACGTGCAACTAGGAGGTAAAAATTTAACTTCGACTCAATTTGAAGGCTACCGCAAGCCTAATTTAGATCTTTCCGTACCCATGACCAATTTACCCCGTGGGCGACAAAATCTAACTTTGGAAAAATCTGGTCGCGGGATGCTACACTACCTACTTGCCTACCGCTATCGCCTCCAGGGAGAACAGCCAGGACGCTTAAATGGACTGAGGGTGACGCGAGAAATTCGTCCGGCTAACGGAACAGAAGCATTGCGGCGAATTGGTTTATATGCGCCTCCAGAACCCTTGACAGTTCCAGTTGGGCAAGTGTTTGATATTGGTTTAGAGATAATTAGCGATCGCCCCGTGGATCGAGTGGTAATTACAGATCCTCTCCCCGCCGGATTTGAGGCTGTCGATACGAGTTTCCAAACCGCTACACCCTACTTCCAACCGCAACAAGATAGCTGGGAAATTGGCTATCAAACAATATACCGCGATCGCGTGGTAGCGTATAGCGACAGGCTGGAACCTGGAGTTTATCAACTCCATTATCTCGTGCGATCGGTCACTCCAGGCACGTTCCTTTGGTCTGGTGCAGAGGCGCATTTACAATATGCCCCAGAAGAATTCGGGCGTTGTAGTTCCTCGCGGTTGGTGATTCAAGATTCGCAGTGAGTTGAAAACTTCCAGGTTATGCCCAAGATAGAGAAGGAGGAGATTACGCAATGGATAAATTAACTGAGTATCCTAAACTGATTCAGCACATTTTGAAGGATTATATACAATTGTGCGATCGCCGTCCAGATCGAGAAATAGAAACGTTCTTGATTGCGGACGAGCAGAACCATCATTACATTTGGATGAATCTTGGCTGGCAGAATGGAGAAAGAGTCACTGGTATGACAGTTTACGTCCGTATTCGTGACAGCAAATTCTGGATTGAAGAAGATTGGACTGAAGATGGCATTGCCAACGATTTAGTTCGTGCTGGTGTCCCCAAAGAAGATATCGTGCTTGCCTTCCACGAGCCTAAAATGCGACAATATACCGATTTTGCCGTCGCATCGTAGCATTTGCAAGTGCTAACGTTCTGCCTATCCCAAAAACAACTTATACGCCGGATTTTGACTTTCATCCCAGTAACTCAATCCCAGTGTATCGAGAAATGCCTGCCACTGTTCCATCTCCTGGGGCGGAACTTGCATTCCCACTACGGCGCGTCCGTAGTCTGCCCCGTTGTTGCGGTAGTGAAACAAGCTAATATTCCAATTGGGACTCATGGAACCAACAAATTGCATTAATGCCCCAGGACGTTCGGGAAACTCAAAACGATAGAGTAATTCGTTGCTAGCTAGGGTAGATCTCCCGCCTACCATGTGGCGCAAGTGTAATTTTGTCAGTTCGTCATCGGTTAAGTCAATGGTTTTCAACCCCGCCGCTTCAAAGTTAGCTACCATCTTGGCAGCATCGGCGCGATTTTCAATTTGTACGCCGACAAAAATATGGGCTTCTTTTTCGTCGGCAATTCGATAGTTAAACTCAGTTAAATTGCGCTTGCCAATACATTCGCAAAACTTCCTTAGACTGCCCCTTTGTTCGGGAATTGTCACGGCAAAGATGGCTTCCCGACGTTCGCCCAATTCTGCACGTTCGGCAACAAACTGCAGGCGATCGAAATTCATATTAGCACCGCAGGCGACAGCGACTAAAGTTTGTCCCTGAATTTGTTCTCGTTCTGCATAAGTTTTAGCAGCTGCGATCGCCAATGCCCCAGCAGGTTCTAAAATGGATCGCGTATCTTCAAATACGTCTTTAATTGCCGCGCAGGTGTCATCTGTATCCACCAGAATAATGTCATCTACATACTGCTGGCACAAGCGAAAGGTTTCTTCGCCCACTTCCCGCACCGCTACGCCATCAGCAAATAAACCAACTTGCGGCAACCTCACCCTTTTCCCAGCTTTGAGGGATTGATACATCGCATCGGCATCTACGGGTTCTACGCCGATAATTTTAATTTCAGGGCGCAACCTTTTTACGTATGCGGCAATTCCCGAAATTAAGCCGCCTCCCCCAATTGCCACAAAAATCGCATGAATTGGTTGTTGGCACTGGCGCAAAATCTCCATCCCAATCGTGCCTTGTCCGGCAATCACATACGGATCGTCGAAGGGATGAATAAACGTCATGCCTTTTTCGGCTTCTAATTGACGGGCATGAATATAGGCATCATCGTATGTATTTCCATGCAATACTACCTCTCCCCCATGAGATCTGACTGCATTTATCTTTACCTGGGGAGTCGTAACGGGCATGACGATAATAGCGCGAGTTCCCAATTGACGTGCTGCAAGTGCTACTCCTTGGGCGTGATTTCCCGCAGATGCAGCAATGACACCCTGCGCCAACAACTCCGGTGGCAGTTGTGCCATCTTGTTGTAAGCCCCCCGCAGCTTAAAGGAAAAGACTGACTGCATATCCTCTCGCTTCAGCAAGAGTTTGTTATCGATCCGGTTTGAGAGATTCGTAGCGTATTCTAGTGGTGATTCCTGGGCGACATCATACACGCGGGCAGTCAAAATTTGGACGAGATAATCGCAGTACATGGGGGGAAGGCGAACAAATACCTATGAAAGATAATTTTACGCTACATTGCGTCCCCGTTTTTGAGCGACAAAAAGTTTTACCACTGAGAATTTTTAGTTAAAATCGCTTCTGCTAAGTCAGAGTTGATGGGTTTGGCAAAGAAATATCCTTGCGCTTCGTCACATCCTAAATTTTTTAATACAGCTAGTTGATGAGACGTTTCTACTCCTTCGGCGATCGCTTTAATTCCCAAAGCATGAGCTAAAGTAATAATTGTCTTTACTATTTCACAATTTTGTCCTTCAGCGTCAATTGGACTAACAAAGGAACGATCGATCTTCAGAGCATCGATGGGAAAACGGTGTAAATAACTTAACGATGAATAACCCGTACCAAAGTCATCTATACTAAGTTGAACGTTTTGTCCTTTAATCTGGGACAGTAGCTCGATCGTCTTTTCGCCTCGATCCATAAGCATAGTTTCAGTTAATTCTAATTTGAGATTTTTTCCACTTAAACCAGTACGATCCAAAATTTTAGCTAACTTCTCCACGAAATCAAATTGTTTAATTTGTTTACTAGAAAGGTTGACACTGATATGCAAAGATGAAGCAATGGAAAATTTTTGTTGCCAAGTATATCACTGTTGGCAAGCTTCCTGTAGAATCCATTCACCAAGCGGTACAATTAAACCAGTCTCTTCAGCGATCGCAATAAAATCTCCTGGATAAGTTAATCCCGTTTGTGGATGTTGCCAGCGCACCAAAGCTTCAAAACCAGTCAATCTACCAGTTGTCAGAGAGATGATAGGTTGATAGTGTAGTAGAAATTCTTGACGTTCCAATGCATAGCGCAAGTCTATTTCTATTTGCGAAAGATGCAGCGTCCGATCGTACATCTCGCGATCGAAGATTGCATAACGTCCTTTTCCTAAAGCTTTGGCGCGATACATGGCAATATCGGCATCTCGCAGCAACTCATCGCTAGTTTGATAAGTTGCCGAACCAAAAACAATGCCAATACTAGCACCAATATATACTTTACATTCATCTAAATGAATTGGAGCCGTTAGTTTATCTAACAATCGCTCGGCGATCGCGATCGCATCTTGAAGATCTTGTAGATCTTCTAGTAAAATAGCGAACTCATCTCCACTCAAACGCGCTACAGTATCAACCTCACGAGAACATGCTTGAAGGATCTGCGAGATCGCAATTAAAAGGCGATCGCCTACAGCGTGTCCCCAATTATCGTTAATAATTTTAAAGCGATCGAGATCGACAAACAAGACTGCACACAGATAATTTTTGTTTCTCGTAATGCGGTGAAGAGATTTTTGCAGATGCTCCATAAACAAAATCCGATTGGGTAAACCAGTTAGAGCATCATGTAAAGCTTGATAAACTAGTTTTTGTTGCGTTTGTTTATGTTCGGCAATTTCGCGATCGCGTTGATTAATAACTTTTTCTAATTGTGCAGTTCTCTGTTTAACTTTTTGTTCTAATTCGATATTTAAGTGAGAAATTTCTGCTTTAGCTGCTTGTAAAGCTAATTGATGCTGAACGCGAACTATAACTTCTTCAATTTGAAATGGCTTAGTGATATAGTCTACACCACCTACTGCAAAAGCTTTTACTTTGTCAAAAACATCATCTAATGCACTTAAGAAAATGATAGGAATATTACAAGTTGAATCATCTGCTTTGAGCTTTTGACACACTGCATAACCATCCATGTCAGGCATTTTAATATCTAGCAAAATTAGGTGAGGCGGTTCTTTTTTTGCTGCGATTAATGCCATTGCACCATTTTTTGCACAACGAACTTGATAGCCTCGCTCCATTAACGATGCAGATAAAATTCGCAAGTTATCAAGGATATCGTCAACTACTAAAATATTTCCAGAAAATTTTACCAGAAGATTATTCATAAGTTGACTGCTACTTGAGCGAGATTCATAATGCGATCGAAATCAAAATTGTCTACTTCTTGTTGAATAGCTTGAACTAAAACTTGACGCTCTGGCGGGATTTGAGACACTAATCGATCGATTTGTTGAGGATCGAGCGCAGCAGCAGCATCAGCAAGTTCCATCAGCCATTTATCGGACATGATTGCTAAAGCTTCAGCGGTTAATTTCTCAACCTGTGAAGCTTCAGAGGAAAGCTCTGAATTAATATTTTCATAGATATATCGTACGCCTAAATATTGAGCCATTTTGTCAAAAATGACTTCTTCACGAAACGGTTTACGAACAAAATCATCACAACCAGCCGAGAGAACCACTGCTTTTTCTTCTTCGAGAGTACTAGCAGTCAGAGCAATAATTACAGTAGCTTGTCCCTTAAGATGGGATTTAATTTGTTGAGTAGCCTCATAACCGTTCGTCACTGGCATTCGCATATCCATCCAAATGAGATGGGGTTGCCATTGTTGCCACATTTCTACAGCTTCTTGTCCGTTACTAGCTTCTTTGACGTTAAAACCAATTGGTTGTAGTAATCTTAATAAGAGTGTCCTGCTATAAATTTTCCTGCACCAACAGTTTCTCCTGTGGTTATAGCATAACCAATATAAGTAATATTTGGATAAGCTTGCATTTGTTTCCAGAAGTAATGCCCCGTTGTCTTAAAGTCTTTTAAGTTTAATAACTTTAGTGCCACTGCATCGAGATTAATTTGAGTGAGTTTTTGAGCAGTTTGTAGATAATTATCGAGATGTTCGGATACTAGATTACTATTTTTATCCATCAAGCGATCGGCAAGATCGTTAACTGCTTGCTGACCGTTTTTAAAGGAAAGATAACCTACCAATCCCACCGCACCAACAATTTGTAGCACGAAAGGCAATACTAAGACTAAGCGTAGAGGCAATCCTTTAAAGTTTCGAGATCCTCGAATATCTCGATCTGTTGGTGATGCGCTCCGACTAGACAGTTTCATGGTTATCTACTGAGGTGGCAAACGTTAAAATCGTAGGAACATGCTTCCTATCTATAGATTGCCCAAAAATTCCTCTCGGATAACACTTGCTTGGATCGCCAGCTCGTCTAAACTCAAGTACGAAGTCTAAAATTAGACACTATTTTTGTAATAAAAACCACGTTATAAATTGCACAGTACGAAGCACTTAAAAATCAATGTTTGAAACAATTATCTTTTGTCTCATTATCGGGCTAATTGTTACTGGAATTTTATTTCATCCCATTTGTCTCAAAAGACACCGCGATCGCCTCAAATCTCGTCTCTTCCCACCACTGTGGAAGGCTATAATTGAAAATAATCTACCTATTTATTCTCAACTTTCACCCAGCGATCGCCAACGGCTACAAGGATATATTCAAGTATTCCTAGCAGAAAAACAATTTATCGGTTGTAACGGCTTGCAGGTAACGGAAGAAATGAAGCTATCTATTGCTGCTGTTGCTTGTTTGCTTTTACTAAACGAAAGAGGCGAATACTTCCCTAAACTGCGATCGATCTTAATTTATCCCAGTACGTATTTTGCTACTGAAACTACTAGAAATGGCAATTATATTGTCGAAGAAAAGCGCGTGGCAAGATTGGGAGAATCTTGGACGAACGACCAATTAGTATTATCTTGGGAACAGGTACAACATGATACGCGCAACTGGCAGGACGGTCATAATGTTGTACTGCATGAATTTACCCACCAGTTAGACCAAGAGGACGGTAAAGCTGAGGGCGTACCAATCTTACCACGCAGATCTGATTATCCAATTTGGTCGCAGGTCATGACAGAGGCATATCAACAACTTTGTCAGGACGCACAACGCGGCGTAAAAACTGCGATGGATAGTTATGGAACGACAAATCCAGCCGAATTTTTCGCCGTCGCTACTGAGACTTTCTTTGAAAAACCACGCCAATTACAGCAACAACATCCGGCACTTTACCAGATGTTGCAAAATTATTATCAAATAAATCCGATGCAATGGATTTAAAACTATGACATCGTACTTTCAACTCGAAGAAGACATGGCTGTGGTGTCAGAATGCCTAGTACCACAAACTCCTTTCCACATTTGAACTAGTTTTTGCCCCAGCGATCGCCGCTCAATTCCCAAAGCGCGATCGTAACTGGTATAACATTGCTTGTAGCGTCCCAAATAATTTAAAGCTACACCTTTAAATAACCAAGCTTGCTTATCTTTGGGATTAATTGCCAAGGCGCGATCGCAATCTACTAACGCTGCTTCATTTTCTCCTAAATGGATGAATACAACTGCCCGCATCACTAAAGCAGTAAGATCTTCTGGATAAATAGCTACAGCTCGATTCAGGTAATTCAAAGCTTCCGTGTATTTACCTAGATTTGCTAACTGGATTCCCTTTTGCTGCCAGATTTTAGCTGTATCAACAGCAGATTGAAATTCATCCATCGAGTTCCATTTATTATTCGTTGTTGCGGTCATAAAAGTTGTTTAGTAAATGAATGTTTCAATTTTGCGATCGAGCAGTGAGTACTGGATATTTATTTCTTCAGATTCAGCTCAAACATCAAAACCAAAAAAGTAAGTTTTGATACAATAAGACCAACATATTTCATTTCCTTGCTGTAGGATTTGGGGAAAATACTGAAATTGATATAAATTTTTGTTAAAGGGCGATCGCAGCTATGCTATTCCCTATTCCATGCCCGAACAGAACTCATTATGCTTAACATTTACAGTTACAACAGTTCATTTAAAAAAGAATTGTAACTTGTGTATTGGAACTTATCGGATAAATTGTTTCGATACTTAAAAAAGCTTTATCTAATTGTCAACGGCGGAACTCTCGAACAGCTCGATCTGGCAAAAATATACAAAACTCCGTACAAATTAGTGTAACAGGACATTAAGGATCGGTATGTCTGCATACGTACATAAGTAGAGACGTTACATGTAACGTCTCTACACGGGTTAATTCTGACTTCAGACTTATGACTTACGACTTACGACTTCTCCTTTCGCCTTTCCGTTATTGAAATAAGCCTCCATCACCTGCAACACCATTGGCGCACAAATTTTACCACCGCCGCCGCCGGAATGTTCGGCAAACGCGACGACGACAATTTCTGGTTTATCAAAGGGGGCATAGCCACCAAACCAAGTGTGAGATTTCTTTTTGTAAGTCTCTGCCGTGCCACTCTTACCAGCAGCAGGGGGAATGGTAGGAGAATCCAACGCCCTACCCGTACCGCTAGCTACGACTTGCCGCAGTCCTTGGCGGACTACTTGCACGGTGCTTGGTTTCATATTGAGAGATTCCCGCCATTTTTTCGCCTCTTCGTTATCTTTTAATAAATGCGGTTTAATGCGGTAGCCACCACTAGCAGGAACGGCAAACATCACAGCAGTTTGCAGGGGAGAGACTTGCAAAAATCCTTGACCGATGGACATGTTTACCGTGTCTCCTACCTTCCAAGGCAAATCGTAATTTGCTCGCTTCCATTTGTCATCCGCGACTAAACCCTTAGCCTCTTCCGATGCGAGTTCGATGCCTGTTTTGCGTCCAAACCCAAATTTCCGCGTCCACTCAATTAAAGTCGGTCCGCCAATCCCCCGACCGATTTGATAGAAAAATGTATCGCTACTCCAAGCTAGCGCCCCAGGGAAATCGAGAACGCCAAATCCGGCGAGGTTCCAATCGCAGAACCTCGTACCGCCAATATTCATGCAGGCATAGGTTTGCAATCTCGTTTTAGGCGAAAATTTCCCCGATTCTAGACCAGCTGTAGTGGTGATGATTTTGTACGTACTAGCGGGGGGAAAGCCTCTTAAGGCGCGGTTGACAAAGGGGTAGTCTTTCTTTTGCAGACTGCGCCACACGGCGGGGGTGATGCGTTTAGAAAATACGTTGGGGTCGAAGGTGGGACGACTCACCATTGCTAATACTCCACCAGTGCGAGGATCGAGGGCAACAATTGCCCCTTGGCGATCGCCCAAAGCTTTTTCAGCGGCTTTTTGCAACTCTAGATCGAGCGTTAAATGAACGTTCTGACCCGATTTTGCCTTTTTCTCGCCTAAATATCGTAAAACCGTACCCCTGCCATCTACCTCTACTTGTTGTCCGCCCCATTCGCCCCGCAGTTGCTTTTCAAATGCTGCTTCTACGCCCATTTGCCCGATGACATCCCCGAGGCGATAGCCTTCTTTACGTTTCTCAGCTAATGTGGTGTCATTCATCTCGCCTGTATAACCGAGAACGTGGGCGGCGATTTGACCGTTGGGATAGGTGCGGATTGGTTCGATGTAAACTTCTACGTCTTTTAATTGATTTTTGTATTCTGCTAAAGCTGTAATTTGGGCGGGGTTAATGTCCCGTGCCATCCGAATTAAGCTAGGAGAATGGACTCCAGCTTTATCCATGCGCTGCTGAATTTCGGCAGCTGGCATTTGTAAAATTTGAGCAAGGCGTTGTTTTGTACTGTCCCATTCTGGTTTTTTTGGAGCCATGGGCCAAATGTAAACGGAATGAGACAAGCGGCTGGTAGCTAAAATTCTGCCTTTGCGATCGAAAATGTTACCCCGTTCTGGCTGTTTGGGAATCAAACGAATCCGGTTACGATCGGCTGACTCACGATAGCGCGTGCCTTCAATCAGTTGCAAATAAGCCAGACGACTGCCAATCCCACCAAATAGGGCAAGAGTAATTCCTAGCATTAACACTAAGGCTTGGAAACTACGCCCAACAGTGCGGGTTGTTTTCGTCTTACCGCCATAGGCGGGGTGAATGATTTTCATGGGGTGGGAATTGCGATATTGGCGCGGCATCACTAAGATCTAAGTTACCCATAACTGAGGCGATCGCCACAGGTAAAGCAGAGTTAACCAATTCAATTTTAATCAATTGGAATGAGCGTTCGCTCAGTCGATCGGTATGAGAAGGTAAATTTATTCCCAGATCGACTCAATACCGTGCAGACTGGAAGATAAATATATTACCTGGGACACTTTGGATGACCGCTCGAACCTCAACGCAGGATACAAGGTTAAAAGTTGGTGCATCGCTACTTGATGTGGAGTTGCAAAACGTCTACAAGTTTTTTCACCAAGAATTAGCTGTTAATGGGATCGACCTAGATATTCGTCGAGGAGAATTTTTCAGTATTCTCGGTCCCTCTGGCTGCGGTAAAACGACAACATTACGTTTGATTGCGGGATTTGAACGAGCCGACGCTGGGAAGATACTGATTCAGGGTCAACAGATGAATCGGGTTCCGCCCTATCGCCGCCCTGTCAACACTGTATTTCAAAGCTATGCTTTGTTCAATCACTTGAACGTAGGGGATAACATTGCTTTTGGGTTGCGACTGAAAAATCTTTCGCGCCTAGAAGTAAATAGCCGCGTGGAAACCGCACTCAAATTAGTCAAAATGGAGGCAATGCGATCGCGTTTTCCGGCTCAACTCTCAGGCGGACAGCAACAGCGAGTTGCCTTGGCAAGGGCTTTAGTTAATCGTCCTGCTGTAGTCTTGCTGGATGAACCTCTATCCGCATTAGATCTCAAACTCCGTCAAGAAATGCAGGTAGAGTTATCTAACTTGCATCAAGATCTGGGTTTAACATTTGTCTTTGTCACCCACGACCAAAAAGAAGCCCTCTCCCTATCAGACCGGATTGCCGTCATGCATCGGGGTAAAATCGAACAAATTGGTTCGCCTAAAGAGATCTACGAGCAGCCCAGCACGACGTTTGTAGCTGATTTTATTGGTGATACTAACTTATTATCTGGAAAAATTGTGGATAGCGATCGCTCGACTTTACAAGTTGATACCAACAAGGGATTGAAAATTGTCGTGCAAAGGCACGATTATACAGAAACGCCTACTATTTCTACTCCTATGACAGTCAGCGTGCGTCCAGAAAAAATTAAGTTAAACGCGGAACGCCCCACCACTCGCACCAACTGTTTTGCTGGTAAGTTACTACACGTTATGTACCTGGGAACCCACGTTCACTACTCAGTAGAATTAAACTCAGGCGATCGAATCGCAGTCTTACAGCCGAATACAGGTAATATCTTATCAGATACCCATACGCCAATCTACGTTCATTGGGCGGCTAGTGACTGTATAGCTTTGAAAGCCAGTTGAAGCGAATGAACATAAATCCAATGCCAGCGCCAAGATTATCTCGCTCTCGCCGCAGATTTATCCATACCTCAATAGCAGCAATTTCTGGGCTTGCTGTGACTCGTTGTGGCGGGAGACAGGTAGGAGTTCAACGGGAAGCGACACCAGCAAGTCCGACGGATAAGCTATTTGTCTACACTTGGTCGCAATATACAGACGACGAACTAATTAAAAACTTCACCTCCCAGTTCAAAACTCAAGTCGTTGCAGACATCTACGAATCCAACGAAGCGATGCTAGCGAAGTTGCAAGCGGGAGGAGGAGGCAATTACAGCATCATCTACCCTAGCGATTATATGGTGCGACGGATGGTAGAAGCGGGAATGCTTCACGAACTCGACCGTTCGCGCCTTCAAGGTTTAGACCGACTTGCTCCCCAATTTCAAAATCCGGCTTACGATCCAGAAAATCGCCACAGCATTCCTATGAGTTGGGGTACAACTGGCTTTGTTTACAATACCCAACAGTTAAAAGAACCGCCTACAGATTGGGAATATTTGTGGAAAAACCGCCAGCAGTTGTCGGGACGCATGACCTTAATTGATGACGTGCGTGAAGTCATGGGTGCAACCTTGCGGATGTTGGGTTATTCCTACAACTCCAAAGATGAGTCGCAAATTAAACAGGCTTACGAGAAGCTACGGGAACTCAAGCCCAGTATTGCTGCATTTGACACCGATGCTTGGCGCAGTCAAATTCTGGCTGGAGATTTACTGCTAGCAATGGCATATTCCACCGATGGGATTAAAATTTCGCAGGAAAACCCCAATCTTAGATACATTATACCCGCTAGCGGCACATCTTTGTGGACGGATACGATCGCCATTCCCAAAACCGCACCTAACCTCGATGCTGCTTATGCTTGGCTCAATTACAACCTAGAACCAACAGTAGCGGCAGAAATTTGCCAACGGCAAACCGTTGCCATTCCCAATCAAGTTGCACTAGAACAGTTACCAATTCAACTGCGCCAAAACACCAATTTGTTTCCTCCAGAATCGGTCTTGAATCAGTGCGAACGCATTGCCCCATTAGGAGATTTTGATGCAGTTTACGATCGCTATTGGACGCAACTAACTAGCGGCTAAGAAAAGAAGTCAAAAGTTAGATGGCAGGAGGCAGAAGGCAGAAGGCAGAAGGGAAGAAGGCTTACAGTACTAGACAGTATTAGAATAACGGTTTTTTAACTGTATCTCTATTTGTGTCATGCTGCGCTTGGGCTTATGAAAGTATGAAGGATGAGGGACGAAGGATGAATGGTGAAGTAAGAATAGTCATTGGTCATTGGTAGTTGGTAGTTGTTAGATTTCATTTCTAACCCCTACTCCCTACTCCCTACTCCCTACTCCCTTTTGTAAACTGTGTCTGCACCAAAATCACCGCTTCAACTGAACGCACCGCAAGGTAACAAAGATGCTGCGCCACCGCTACCACCAAAACACCGTCGTTGGTGGAGTTGGCTAGAACCAACTATATTTCTAACTCCGGCTGGAATTTGGCTGGTATTGTTGCTGGTACTACCGACGCTGATTATTTTTGAGCTGAGCTTAGTGCCAGGGTTTCGACCAGGAAATATTGTTAATCCTAGTGGCATAGATAACTACATTCAAGTATTTGAACCCCTTTACATGGGAGTGATGGGGCGATCGCTATTTTTGGCAATCTCTAGTACTATTATTTGTTTGCTCTTAGGATTCCCCGTCGCCTATTGGATTGCCTTATTAACTCCTCAACGCTGGCGGACTTTACTTTTGTTATGTTTTGTTTTACCGCTATGGACATCCTCTTTGCTGCGTTCCTACGCCTGGATTACGATTTTGCGTCCTACAGGCGTGTTGAACTCTTTGCTTCACAGTATCGGTTTGCCCAGTTTGCAGATTCACAATAGCAGTACGGCGGTTTTGATTGGCTTGAGTTATAATTTGCTGCCATACATGGTGTTAATTCTGTATGCTTCCTTAGAAAGATTAGACCAGAGATTGTTAGAAGCAGCCGCAGATTTAGGGGCAAATCCCGCCGAAACTTTCTGGAAAGTTACCGTACCCCAAACTTTACCAGGAATCGCCGCAGGTTCGCTGTTAGTCTTCATTACAGCCATTGGAGATTTTATCGCTCCAGAGTTACTTGGCGGTGCATCTAGTATGACGATCGCGCGGTTAATTTACAACCAATTTTTAGGTGCAACTCAAAACTGGGGATTTGGTTCGGCGTTAAGTATGGTGTTGGTACTAGCTGTAAGTATGGCGATCGCGCTATTAATTAAGTACGGTGGTAATTCAGTGACCAGTGACCAGTGACCAGTTATCAGTGGTAATTGGTAATTGGTAATTGGTAGTTGCTAATTGTGAATTGTGAATTGTCTCCCAACTCCCCACTCCCCTGGAGGAAGGGAATTTTAATTTTTGTCTTGCTATGTATAGTTTTCCGTACTTTGCCTTATTTAGCGCCGATTCGTGCTAAAGATATCGTACAGGAACAGCAGGCAATTGAATTCAGCGATCGCCATGGTTTGCCTTTGGGTACTTTACTGACTCGCGATCGCAACCATACAGTAGCCGTACCTTTAGATGCAGTTTCGCCGCAGTTTATTCAAGCAATTTTAGCAGCAGAAGACGGGCAATTCTATCACCATGGGGCGCTGGATTTAAAAGCAATCGGACGGGCGATCGTTACTTCTATTCAAGCCAGGAGAATTGTCAGCGGCGCATCTACAGTTACGATGCAGCTAGCACGGATGCTAGAACCGTTCCCGCGCCATCTCTGGGGAAAAATACAAGAAATTTGGCTATCTTGGCGACTAGTAGCAGGAATGAGCAAAGATGAAATCTTGCAAGCCTACGTCAATCGCCTGCCGATGGGTGGCAATATTTACGGTATAGAAGCGGCTGCGCGGATATATTTAGGGATGCCTGCATCCGAATTGAATTTGGCACAAGCTAGCTTGCTGGCAGCCATACCAAACAATCCGGTATATCTGAATCCTTACGACAACTGGAAAAGGCTGAAACGACGACAGGCATACGTTCTCGATCGCATGGTAAAAGACAAACACATTACCCGTGCCGCAGCAGACAAAGCCGATACAGAAGCAATTACACTCCAATCGCGACGACAAGGAATTATCGCTGCACCGCATTTTCTCTTTTGGGCAGCCAGCCAACTTCCCAAACAGCACCCATCCCAAATTCGGACAACTATAGATCGTCCCTTGCAACAGTTTGTAGAAGCCCAAGTTCAGCAGATCGTTCACCACCTTGCGCCTCACAACGTTCACCACGCTGCTGCTTTGGCGATCGACAACCATTCCGGTGCAGTCTTAGCTCATGTCGGTTCCCCCGATTACTTTGCCGATGCTCAGTTAGGGCGTAACGACGGCGTGCAAGCACTGCGACAGCCTGGATCTACTCTCAAACCCTTTTTGTATCAATTAGCCTTAGAACAGCGTTTAATCCGCCCAAATACCGTCCTGGCAGATGTCCCCACTCACTACGCCATTCCAGGAGCGCGGCTTTACAGTCCTACAGATTATAGCGAAACTTTTCAAGGACCAGTGCGCGTCCGCGTTGCCTTGGCGAATTCGCTCAACGTTCCCGCCGTGCGGGTTTTGGAACGAGTTGGTGTAGAGAATTTTCTCCAACGATTGCATCAACTTGGCTTCGAGCATTTAAACCAACCTCCAGAATATTACGGACTCGGCTTAACTCTCGGTAGCGGCGAAGTCAGTTTATGGGAATTAGCCCGCGCCTATGTGACTATGGCAAGAAATTCTATACAATTAAGCGGGAGTCGGGAGTCGGGAGTCGGGAGTCGGGGAAGAGAGCAGGGGAGCAGGGGAGCAGGGGAGCAGGGGAGCAACAACAGTCAACTACCAATTACCCATTACCTATTACCAATTACCAACTCCCCACCTTGGGCATTAGTAACAGACATATTAAGCGATCGCCATGCCCGTGCTAAATCCTTTGGGGTGGATTCAGTACTGAATTTACCGTTTCCGGCAGCAGTGAAGACGGGAACTTCTTCTAATTTTCGCGATACCTGGACGGTAGGATTTACAACTGACTATACTGTTGCAACTTGGGTAGGCAATTTTGACGGCGAACCGATGCGTCAGGTGTCTGGGGTAACGGGTGCGGCTCCTTTGTGGAATCGGATTATGTTACACTTGCACGAAGATCGAGAACCTGCTGCTTTTCCATCTCCCCCAGATTTAGTTTTGCGTCCTGTCTGCGCGTTGTCGGGAATGAAACCTACTCCCGCTTGTCCGACGGTGGTACAGGAATATTTTTATCCGGAAGATTTAGGAGAGTACGATCGCCATCCCGATACTTTTTATCGAAGGGTAACTGCCAATACAGACGCAGAACCACAATATCGCCTTAACTTACCTCCTGAGTATAACGAATGGTTGGCAACACAAGGGCGATCGCCTGGAGTTACGAACGGATTGAAAATCGTTTCTCCCAGCAATGGCAATCTTTTTCTCCTCTACCCTGACAACAGAGCTACACACAGCCAGCAACGGCTAGAATTTAAACTTGCCGCACTTCCAGATCGACCTGTAGAATGGTGGCTCAACGGTCAAAAGCTAGCAACGCAGAGATCGGATTCTTTCTTCTGGGCGTTGCGTCCTGGGAGTTGGACTGTGGAAGCCAAAAGCGATGGGATGAGCGATCGCGTCAGTTTTCAAGTACAGTTAGCACAGAACAAACCTACCCGTCGCGGTTTTTCTATCGATCGCAAAAATTAAGGCAGACGGCAGACGGCAGAAGGAAAATGTATTTGACACTTCATTGTGTCTGGCTACCGAGTAGATTATTCTGTTTTATCTTGCAACATTGAAATCGCTGAAAATACCGTCAATCTGTTTATGACACGCTAACTGTGTTCTCACAAATGACAAATGACCGATGACCAATGACAACAAAGGTAAAAATGTCAGAATCTACATACATCTTTGCTAATTCTCAGTCTTCAGAAAATATTCAACTGCAAGAATCTGAACTGAAAGAATTAGAACGACTCCAAGCAATCGAACGCGTATTCGATTCAGCCAGCCGTAAGCGAATTCAAGCAACAGGTATTTCTCCAAATTGGCGCTGTCTTGAAGTTGGTGCAGGGGCAGGATCGATCGCTCAATGGATGGCAGAGATTGTCGGAGAACATGGTAAAGTTGTTGCCGTCGATTTAAATACTCGTTTTATCAAGAAAATTCAGCGATCGAATATCGAAGCGATCGAAGCCGATATTCGTCATCTCACGCTGGAAAGTCAATCTTTCGATCTAATTCACGTTCGCTACGTGCTGATTCATGTTCCAGACTTTCAAGTCGCTTTGGCAAAAATGCTAGATTTCCTAAAACCTGGCGGCTGGATTGTGATTGAAGAACCAGATTTTTCTGCTGCTAGAGCGATCGCGGGAAATGAAATAGCTTGTCAGTCAATGAATCGTGTTAATGTGGCGATCGCCCAAATGTTTGCTAGCAGAGGTATGGATTATGCTTTTGGGATTAAATTGCCTGCAATCTTCCAACAGCTTAATTTACAAGAATTATCTGTAGAGAACGATACTGCTCTGGCTCCAGGTGGTTCGGGAATTGCTACAGTGATGAAAATGTCTGCCGAGCGACTAGCAGATAAATATATTGCCACAGGCAAAGCGACACAACAAGATATCGAACAGTATTGTCAAATAGCTGAAGATCCAAGAGCATGGGCAATTTACTATTCGACGATTGGAGTTACGGCAAGCAAAGGCGTGTAATTTATCGTGTAATACGGAAACGATATGGTGCATTAATTTAGTCATCGCTCGGCATGGAAAATCCTCGCCAACTCGCTTTCATCGCCCTCAAATCGGTACATCGGGATGCGTATGCAGATGTAGCTTTAGAGCGGGTACTGAGTCAATCGGACTTGAACGCCGTCGATCGCCGTTTAGTGACAGAATTAGTTTACGGTAGCGTCAGGAGAATGCGATCGCTCGATGCTCTGATCGATCGCTTAGCCAAAAAAAAATCGCACCAACAACCCCCCGACTTACGCACGATTCTCCATCTCGGCTTATACCAACTGTGCTATCTCACCCAAATTCCTCCCTCTGCTGCCGTCAATACGACTGTAGAATTAGCAAAAACTAACGGCTTTGCTGGGTTGAAGGGATTTGTCAATGGGATTTTGCGCCAATTTCTTCGGGAGTCGGGGAAGAGAGCTGAGGAAGCTGAGGGAGACATTCAAGCCAAAATTCCCTCACTACTCACTACTCACTACTCACTACTCACCTCCCAACTACCAGAAGATCCAGTTGAAAGACTAGGAATTCTACACAGCTATCCCAATTGGATTATCGAACTGTGGTTAGAACAGTTAGGTTTGGTAGAAACGGAACAACTGTGTGAATGGTTCAATCGAGCGCCAGCGATCGATCTACGAGTCAATACTTTACAGGCTTCCATCGAACAAGTAGAAATGCAGTTGCAAACAGCAGGAGTGTCCGTAACTCGGCTTCCTCATCTACCCCAAGCTTTGAGATTGACTGGAAGTATCGGTGCAATTCAAAATTTACCTGGATTTAGTGCGGGGTGGTGGACGGTACAAGATAGTAGCGCCCAACTCGTCAGCCATTTACTCGATCCGCAATCGGGAGAAGTTGTCATTGATGCCTGCGCTGCACCTGGGGGTAAGACAACTCATATGGCAGAATTAATGCAGGATAAAGGTACAATTTGGGCTGGCGATCGCAAAACTTCGCGCTTAAACAAACTGAAAGCAAACGCCGAACGCTTACAATTGCGATCGATAAAAATTTGTCCTGGAGACAGCCGTTCTCTACCTCAATTTACCAATATAGCCGATCGCGTATTACTCGATGCTCCTTGTTCGGGATTGGGAACATTGCACCGCCACGCTGATGCTCGTTGGCGGCAAACACCCGCATCAGTGCAAGAACTTGCTAACCTACAAAAAGAACTACTCGCACATACTGCTACCTGGGTTAAACCTGGTGGTATTCTCGTCTACGCCACTTGTACTCTTCATCCCTTAGAAAATGAAAGAGCAGTGGAATGGTTTTTATCTCATCATCCCCAATGGCAAATCGATCCGCCTGCATCCGATTCTCCCGCCACTCCATTTTCTACCACCGCAGGTTGGCTGAAAGTATTTCCCCATCAACATCAGATGGATGGCTTTTTTATGGTTCGATTGAAAAAAGGGTAGTAGAGACGTTACATGTAACATCTCTACTACCAATTACTAATTACCAATTACCAATTACCAAAAATGACTACCAATTCTCATACCAAAACTTTAGTTAAAATTCTGATTGGTGCTGCTTGGTTAGATGGCAGAATTCAACCAGAGGAAAGGAAATATCTGCATCAAGTCGCTCAAGCAAAAAATTTGGCTGACGATCCAGAGATTCGACCTTTACTCAACGAACTCCGAACGGTACAGCCTACAGAATGCTATGAATGGATTCAAGCGTATTTAGGCGATCGCCCTAGCGAAACAGCTTACCAAAATTTAATTGAAGCTATCAGCGGCTTGATTTACAGCGATGGTGATGTTGCTGTGGAAGAAGCTAAATTGCTAAACAAAATAGAATCTGCTCGCTTAGACGAAACAGAACATGATTCCATCCACAATTCTGCAATTCAAGCAATCCAAAATCTCTACCGCCGTTGGGTAGAGAATCAAAATTAGTTATTGGTCATTGGTCATTTGTCATTTGCAGTTAGTGAGTAGTGAGTAGTAAATTTTGACTTCTCACTTACGACTTACGACTTCAATATTACTTTGGTTCCCCTACACCAGGAGTTTCTTCTTTCTTCACCTCTGGTACTACGCCGGGACGCTCTTTGTCTTCCCAACCCACAGGGCGCTTAGAATTATACCAAGCAATTGAGCCAATTGTTACAGCAGCAATGAAACCAACTACATATACTAAAGTGGCAGAAATTGGAAAATGGGGTTGATTCACTGCCGCGTCTGCTGCTGCTTGCATCAATATGTTCATTGTCATATTCCCTCAATTAGGTAATCCTACTGTTTAGACCCTATACAAACAGAGTAACATTTCCATCCTCCCCAGGAAAGAAGCCAGGTGTCAGTTATCAGTTGTCAGTTATCAGTTACTTCCGACTTCCGACTTCTTCTCTTACCACTACTCACTACTCACTACTCACTACTCACTTATTTAACCTAACAAACAAGCAACAGGAAACAGCAGATATTCTAAAAAAAATAGTTTCCAAATAAATTGATAGCAACTAGCGATCGCGCTTTTATCTTGTAAGTCTACTTGACGGCTGCGCCACCATAATAATGCCAATAATACTAAATGACTGCTAATCAGAAAACTAGAGTTGACAGAGGCAAGCCCTAAGACTCCGGCAATTATCATACCTAAATAACAAGTCGTTATTACCCAAAGTGCCAAATTGAAGACTTTCTTTTTACCTAAAGCAATGGTAAAAGTTGTAATTTTAAATTGTCGATCGCCCTCTAAATCGGGAATATCTTTGAAAATTGCGATCGCAAATGTAAATACCAAAATAAATCCAGTTAACGCCCAAACAGAGTTAGGAATTTCTGGAGAACCTTGCCACAACCAGTTAAAATGTAGAAAGAGTCCTAAATTAACGATCGCGCCTCTCACAGAAAAAATACACAAAGCTGCCCAAAAGGGAAACCTTTTTAAACGAATTGGTGGTAAAGAATAAGCCGTACCAATTGCTAAACTTATCGCTACCATACCAAATAAATAGCGTCCACCAAGCCATGACAACAACAATGCTAAAATTCCCGTCACAGCCACCAAAATTTGACCTGTAAGCCGCGAAAACTCGCCAGATGCGATCGGTAAATGCGGTTTATTTATTTTATCGATTTCAACATCTTCTAGCTGATTCAATCCGACAATATAAATATTGCCGCACAAACAGGCAATCCATGCTAATGAGAGGGGGAGTGGGAAGTAGGGAGTGGGGAGTGGGGAATCGGTATGCGTGTCAAAGGCAATTAGATACATTCCCAAGATGCTCAAACTCGTACCGATAATTGTGTGGGGACGCGAAAACTTCCAGAAAGCATAAAGCCACTCCACCAAATTCAATTGCTTTGCTTCTAGCGTTTCCTGCGTCTTGACGGTACGTTTCATCACTTCATCCCACACAACAAGCCAAATCGAATTAAACCACGTTGGTAGCCCCGCTGCATCAACCCCAAAGACAATGCTGCTTGAATTGTTTCCCAGCCAGATAGGATTAAGCCCAAAATAACTGTTGGATTTAAAGCAGAATCGATGACGACATCCCAAAATGGAGCTACAGCAGTTGACCAATCGGCAGTATGGATGTTGTTTAATTTAAGATTGCGGGCGATCGCTTCGTATTCTGGTAATGCGATCGTGTAGGGTAAGCGATAAACTTGGTAAATCTCATTTAAATGCTTTTGCTCGTCTGCCGTGAGCATACCGCCTGACTGAGCATCCGTAGGGCGATGACACCAAGTCACTAGTATCAGCTTTCCTCCAGGTTGCAGCACGCGGTAGCACTCTTGTACGAACTTAACTTTGTCTGGCATGTGTTCGCCGCTTTCCAATGCCCAAACTAAGTCAAAGCTATTATCTGCAAAGGGCATATTCTGAGCATTTGCGACTAAAAATCCAGCTTTTTGGCTCAAACCAGCTGCTTGAGCGCGTTGAGTGGCTCGATTCGCTTGAACTGGACTGAGGGTGATTCCCGTGGCTTGGGCATTATATTTTTGGGCTAAATATAGCGAACTACCGCCTATACCGCAGCCAACATCGAGGATATGCTGTGCTTGCTCTACATCCGCCCATTTCAGCAGTTCTTCAATCAGATCGATCTGTGCTTGCCGTCGCTCTTTTCTCTGTTTTCCATCTGTGCCATAGTAACCATGATGCATGTGTTCCCCCCATACCTGTTCCCACAAACTAGAGGAGGAATCGTAAAATTGCCCGATCTGCTCGTAAAGTGTCGCACTCATCACAACTCAGTCTTAACGCAACCCGCAATTAGCCTACCACAAGAGGCAAGTCGTAAGTCGTAAGTCGTAAGTTAGAAGTCAAAAGTATTTCATGCACCACGCATCACCAATTACCAATTACCCATTACCCATTACCAACTATCCATTACCCATTACCCATTACCCATTACTACTCACTACTCACTACTCACTACTCACTACTCACTCTAAAAAATGACTGTTCCTCGAACTATTTCTTTAGGCTTTTTAGCTGTTATTGCTGTTGGAACGCTGCTGTTAATGCTGCCTTTTTCTTCTACTAGCGGTGATTGGACTAACCCAATTGTGGCGCTTTTTACTTCTACTTCTGCTGTTTGTGTTACGGGATTATCTGTAGTAGACGTGGGGACTTATTTCTCATTTTGGGGGCAACTTATTTTGGTGACTCTAGTACAAATTGGCGGGCTAGGGTACATGACAGCTACCACTTTTTTGTTAGTCCTGGTTGGAGTGAAGTTTGGATTACGAGATAAAGTGGCAATTCAACAAGCATTGGATCGAACTGGGTTGTCTAATAGCGCAGATTTAATTCGTTCAATTATTGGTGTAACGCTCATTTTTGAAATTACTGGAGTTTTCCTACTCTTACCAGTTTTCGCACCTCAGCACGGACTCGATCGCGGTTTGTGGTTAGCTATTTTTCATAGCATTAATTCTTGGAACAATGCTGGATTTAGTTTGTTTAAAGATAGTTTCATTGGCTATCAATCGTCGATTTTATTAAATTTGGTTGTAACTGGATTAATTATTTTTGGTGGAATTGGTTACGGAGTTATTTTTCAATTATATTTATTGTTGCGCGATCGCATCCAGCACCGAACAGAGAGAGTTGTTTTTTCTCTCGATTTTAAAGTTGCTATTAGTACAACTGTAATTTTATTAATTGCAGGCACAGTTGCCTTTTTTCTGATCGAACAAAGAAATCCTAATACTTTTGGTGCTTTAAGTTTACAAGATAAAGTTTTGGCAGCTTGGTTTCAATCAGTTACTCCTAGAACAGCTGGCTTTAACACGATTGATTATGGCAAAATGACCACGGCTGGCTTATTTCTCACTATTGCTTTTATGTTTATTGGTGCGAGTCCTGGGGGTACGGGTGGCGGAATTAAAACTACGACTTTGCGCGTGCTAACTAGCTGCACTAAGGCAATTTTACAAGGAAAAGAGGAAGTGCTACTTTACGAACGGCAAATTCCTGTCAACCTTATTTTAAAAGCTGTAGGGGTGCTGGTTGGTTCGGTGACGACGGTTATGATAGCGACAATTCTCATTGCCTTGAGCGATCCAAATTTAGATTTTATTCAGCTTTTCTTTGAAGTCGTTTCTGCTTTTGCTACTGTGGGACTTTCAACGGGCATCACTGCCACTGTCTCTGCTGCGGCTAAGTTAGTCTTAATCGCCACCATGTTTATTGGACGAGTAGGCATTTTGTTATTGATCGGGGCTGTACTGGGAGATCCTCGCCCTACCTCAATTCACTATCCAGAAGAGAATTTACTTGTCGGTTGAATCGCCAGAAACGAGGCGAGAGGCGACATCTAGGCAGAAATTCTGTTTTTGAGTGGTAAAGGTATATATTTGAGTTGGAACGATTTAGTAACTTTACTTCACACAAGAAGTAAAGTTGATTGAAGCAAAGGTATAAGCGTGTGAATCTGTCGTCTTTAGGTTTTTTTCGCAGTCTCCGCAAGGATAACCACCAGTTCGCAGTAATCGGATTGGGACGTTTCGGGCGTGCTGTCTGCTCTACTCTACATCGGTTAGGTTATGAGGTATTAGCGACTGACATTGACGAGAAAAACGTTAACCAGGTGATGGGCGAACATATTGCGGCTCATGCGGTACAACTCGATTCGACTAATTCTGTAGCGTTAAAAGAAGCTGGAATTTACGAGTTTGATACGGTGATTGTGGCAATTGGCAACTATATTCAAGAAAGCGTAATTACCACGTTGAACCTGAAAGAAGGCGGTGTACCTCATATTGTTGCCAAAGCATCTTCTGATGTTCACTGTAAACTCTTACATCGCGTCGGTGCGGATCATGTCGTCTTTCCTGAATATGAAGCAGGATGCGAGTTAGCGCGATCGCTGACTAAACCTGCGATTCTCGATCGCTTCGATCTCGATCCAGATAATAGCATTGTTGAAGTGATCGTACCTGATGAATTTCATGGCAAAACAATCGGCGACTTGCAAATTCGCAACCGCTATGGTTTAAATTTACTAGCAGTGAGTCATGATGGAAAGTTTGAAATAAACCCCGATCCTAGAAAACGGCTAGAAAAGGGTTCGGCTATGGTAGTAATTGGCTGCAACAAGGATATAAACCGCTTGCCAATCTAGTCTGGGTTGCATCTATAGATGCCATAATTTTTTTCAGGCGATCGCGCTCTATCTGTCACATTTTTGTCACATTCAGTTATTAGTATGTTTGTAAGTAGACTCTATGTCTGCTCCTCACACCACACTTCAAGGCAACCCTTCCGCTCCACAACGGGAGGGTTTTTTCTTGAAGGAGACAGGAGACAGCAGATAGAAGGCGGTGTAAGAGTTTTTTAAAGATAAAAATCCTGCTATAGAAGCGATCGCTAGTATGAAAGCAGTAAAAATTTTATAGATAATAATAGCAATTAGGGCGAAAGGCTTCTTTTTACTACTGGTTCTAGCCATAACCGTTTACTAAAAGTTAGCGCGATCGCACCTACGAAAGCGCATCTAATTAGATACTATAAACCAGAAAAACCGAACCTCTGTGTTTTTGCCCTCTATGTTTTTAATAGTACGAAAACGGGACTGGCGCGGCTCGAACGCGCGACCTAGCGCTTAGGAGGCGCTCGCTCTATCCATCTGAGCTACAGCCCCAATTCTCTGCCATCATAGCACCGGAAGTCGGAAGTCGGAAGTTAGAATTTACGATCGGTGTAGAGACGTTACATGTAACGTCTCTACACCGATTGCCGTTCACTGTTTCTGCCAACGACTATCCCACGGACTGCCACCAATTTCTAAGCCACAGACAGAACTTTTAGCTTCTAGAATCAATTTCTTGCTTCCAGTGCGGGAATAGAGTTGTAGGTTCAATTGTCCGCGCATCGTGTCTTTACAGCAGAAAACCAAACCGTTTTGAGTTGGCGCGCGTAGGGGAGTACCAGGTAAATCTGTGGTTCCAGTTAAAATCACTTCATATTCGCTATTTCTTGCTTGCATCTGCCAGCAACCCCAAGGTTGAATATTCCACGTTACCTCAGAGTTCCAAGGGACGAACTCGTAGAATTTATCTTGGTAGTGCAAACCCACCATTGCAACCGATTCCATCCACCACAACACCCCACGCCTACCGCCGCCAGCAGTTAAAGCTAAGTCGGGTTCGTTGTCAAAGCTGTTGCAGTTAAGCCAGAACCATCTTTGGGGAAAAGCACCACCCCAATTCTTCTCGCCATAGGCTGGAACATTAGTAAATTCGTAAAGTTTACCATGCCAGTCGATCCAACCCGTGGCTAAGCCGTGCGCCATCAAGATTTGCCAGCCAGGTTCAAATATTTGTAAAGAAGACAGCCAACCAGCCGTAGATTGCTGTATCTTGTCGCGATCGCCCCACCCATAAATCGGTTGGATCTGGTACTGCCAGCGGCAATAACCGTTGCTAGCGGGATCGCGGATAATACCTTGATTCCAAGTCGCAGTCGCTTGATAACCTTGTTGGATGTGGCGATCGAAATCGTCAGGAGAAAGCCAATTTGCTTGAGTATCTAAGTCTGTTGTACCCCAATGTCCCACAGCCAATCGATCGGGACTTGCCCAAAAGCGATTTACATCGGGATAAGTCCGCCATAAATACTTATCGTCGGGTCCGAGAATCTGTGCTGCACCGCCGCTGTGGGGTTTACCACCAATGGGATCTTCGATGGAATACATGAAAGCGAAAGTTTCGCCAGTATCCAAAGTAACGCGGTAGTACCAGCCTTCAAAAAAACGGCGATCGCTACCATCCCAGTGATAACCACTATGAGGAGTTTGTGTTGAGGTTTGTGTTGACAAAGAAAAATTTTTGGGAATACTAACCATAACCTGATTTGTCAGTCCTATTCCAGTATGAGCGATCGCATGAGTGCGATCGACGCAAGTAAGTTATCGCCATCCAGATGAGTCAAGCCGAAACCTATTACAAAATCCTGGGACTGAAACCTGGTGCAACCGCTGCTGAGGTAAAGCACGCCTATCGTACTTTGGCTAAAACTTGGCATCCCGATTTATTTCCCGATCGCTCGCAATTAAAGCAGCAAGCAGAGGAGGAAATCAAAAAAATTAACGAAGCTTACCAACAACTCAAATGGCAACAGCCTCATATTGGTAGGGTGGCTGCGGCTACAGAAACTTACTCTTACATTGCTTGTGCCGAAACTTATTTTAAGCGCGGCATGGAGAACGCCAGAAGGGGTAGATATATCGTCGCGATCGAGGATTTTACGCAAGCGATTCGCCTCCAGCCTAACTTTGCTGCTGCCTACAAATATCGGGGCTTGGCTTGCTCTAGACTGGGATATCAACATCGGGCTGACTCAGATCTTAAAATTGCCTCAGAACTGGAACCAAAACCCAAAACACACCTCAAAACAAACAAAGCATCGTCTTGGAAGTGTACCAACACCCTCATTGGACATACCAATTGGGTTTTTGCGGTGGCGATTAGTCCAGGCGGACAAACTTTAGTTAGCGGTAGTGCGGATACAACGATTAAGATTTGGGATTTAGCGACAGGAAAATTATTAAAAACTTTAATTGGACATACAGCTTGGGTGCGGTCTGTTGCCATTACTCCAGACAGACAATGGTTAATTAGCGGTAGTGACGATCGCACGATTAAGATTTGGCGGCTAGCTACAGGAGAGTTGGTACGTACTTTAATCGGACACTCAGATCCAGTTTGGTCAATTGCGATCGCGCCTGATGGCACAAAGCTGGCTAGTAGTGGTAAAAATAAGACAATTCTATTTTGGGATTTAGTTACGGGACAAAGGTTAGATACCCGCGTCGGTCAAGCGGATTCAGCCTATTCTGTCACTTTTAGTCCTGACGGACAAACTCTGGCAATTGGCAGTTGCAATAAGACAATCGAAATTTGGCATTTGGGCATGGAACAATTGCTGCACGTTCTCAAAGGACATTCGAGTTGGGTAAATTCGATTTCCTACAGTCCTGACGGGCAGTTTTTAGCCAGTGCTAGTTATGACAAGATGATTAAGCTGTGGCGATGCGGTACGGCTAAGCCTTTTTCTGCTTTGACATGGCATCACAGTTATGTCGGATTTGTGGTGTTTAGTCCTGACGGTCAGACTTTAGCAAGTAGAGGGGATAATACGATTAAATTGTGGTATCCCAGTACGGGAAAACAGTTATGTTCCCTAAAGGGACATTCTGACTGGGTAAATGGGGTGGCGTTCAATCCACAAGGGAACGTGCTGGCTAGTTGTAGTCGAGATATGACGATTAAGATTTGGCAGTTGGAGTGAGGGATGAAAGTTTGGGCGAATTCTATTCGCAGGAGTGCTTACCCTTGTAATATTTCTAATTCTTCTCTAATAGAAAGCGGCTGATATCCTAAACCAAAAGCCTTATAACTGTCCAAAGAAACATCAGCAGGTCTAGGTGCAGCCATTTTTACGTCCTGTTGACGACAAGACTTTAATCCAGTTTCAGGTAATTGAAATACTTCCACTAACAACCGACCAAAATCGTAGCGCGATACCCGCTCTTTTCCACCTAAATGAATAATCCCTTGAACCTGTTTTTCTAAAACCATTAACAGCCCTTGCGCTGCTGTTTTACCACTTGCAGGAGTGCGAAATTCGTCGGTAAATAACGCTAATTCTTTTCCCTCTTTGAGAGTTTGCATAAAAGGTTGCATAAAACTAGTAGCTGTTGGCGTTGCCATGCCAAACATCAAAGGCATTCGGCAAATTGTTGCTTGAGGATAGCGGGCTAAAATTTCTCCTTCTGCCCGAACTTTTTGTTCGCCATAAGCATTGACAGGAGACACCGGATCTGTTTCTCGATAAGGCGGATTTAAACCATTAAAAACTAAGTCAGTAGAAGTAAAAATATAAGGAATGTCATAATCTGCACATAACCCAGCAATATTCAAAGAAGTCATAACATTAATCTCGTATGACTCTTCTGGATGAGTTTGGCAATAATTGGGACTCGATTGCGCCGCAGTGTGCATTACGGCTGAAGGTTGAACTTGTTGAAATAACTGCTTGAGTGCCTGAAAATCTCGCAAATCAACTTTAAGCAGACTCACACCAGAAATTTCTATCTGATGGAAAAAGTATGTACTATAGACATCCCATTGCTGTTTTGCTAACTGACATAGATGCCAGCCTAAAAAACCACTCGCGCCTGTAACTAAAAGTTTTTTCATGCGATCGCTCTATATTTAGGTTATATAAATCAACATCGCTTCATTGTTTTCCGCCGCAGCTTGAAAGAACTTGACTAATTGAACGTAGTAAAACATTAAATAATCTAATTCTTCTGCTCCACGTTCCCAGACATCAGGATAGATGTTAGTTGCTGAAAGTAACTCAGGATTGAAACGCGATCGCAGTTCTGACTTCAGCAATTTGCGATTGACGACAAAATTACTTGACTATAGCGATTATCTAGACATATAATTGGAGATTGTCTGTCTAAATCCGGCTCGGATCGGGTGGACTCAAAACAAAAGCTGAAAAGCTCGACAAATCGGAGCGATCGGCTACCCGTACGGCACAACTCATTATCATCTCATGACCTACGCAATTATTGAAACTGGCGGTAAGCAACTCAGAGTGGAACCAGGGCGGTTCTACGATATCGAACTCTTGGCAGCCGAACCTGACGCAACAGTGACGATCGAAAAAGTTTTGTTGGTGCAGCACGATGGCAATATTACCATCGGACAACCGTTAATTAACGGGGCAACTGTCGAAGGCACAGTGATGCGACACCTGCGGGGGCGCAAAGTCTTGGTTTATAAGATGAAACCCAAGAAGAAGACGCGCAAAAAGCGGGGACATCGGCAAGAAATCACTAGGCTGATGATTGACTCGATTAGCCTCAACGGTTCTAAATTGACAGCTCAAGCAGCTACTACTGAGACTCCAGCTAGTCAAGAGCTTGCTGAGACGGTAGAGCAAACGGCATCAGAATAGGTAAAGTATACAAGGCGCGATCGCCGCACTGCAATATCCTGGGCAGATCGCGCCCGTATAGCAATAATAAAATAGAGATAGAGAAATAGAACCGAGGACACAATGGCTCATAAGAAAGGAACAGGTAGTACTCGCAACGGTCGCGACTCTAACGCTCAACGGTTAGGTGTCAAGCGTTTTGGCGGTCAAGTCGTGCGAGCAGGTAATATTTTGGTACGGCAACGAGGGACAAAATTCCACCCTGGTAATAATGTCGGTATCGGTAGCGATGATACTTTATTTGCCCTGATTGATGGCGTAGTCACGTTTGAGAGAAAGGGTAAAAGCCGCAAGAAGGTTAGCGTATATGCTAATGCAACTGAGGCTGAACCTGTAGCAGCAGCTACGGCGTAGGTGTAGGGTCACTGCTTACCTTACTGCAAAGACTAAGTTTGTCTGGGCGGGCTGTCAATTATTCGGGCTACTTGCTAGATGCGGTAGCCCGATCTATATAGCTCGAAATTCCGATCGAGTTGACAACTAGCTTGTTTGTAATTACAATGTAATCACGAAGAAGCCTACTTAAAATTATGGCTACAAGCATTAAAACTCGTATTATTAAGATTGGTAATTCACAAGGTATTCGTATTCCCAAACCACTGTTAGAGCAAAGTGGTATTGACACGGAAGTGGAGATCGAAGTTCGAGACAATTATTTAATTATTCATGCAGCACCGCGATCGCGCGTTGGATGGGATGAAGCATTTGGGGCAATGGCAGAACGAAAAGATGATGTCCTACTTGATGACATTAATACAACAGAGTGGGATCGGACTGAGTGGGAATGGTAGTTAAGCGATTTGATGTGTTTCTAGTTAACCGCGATCCTACAGTTGGCAGTGAAATTCAAAAAACAAGACCGTGTGTTATTATCTCACCAGACGAAATGAATCAGCACATTGCTACTGCAATCGTTGCACCTATGACAACAAAAGGTCAATCATACCCTACACGAGTTGCTTGTCGGTTCCAAGGTAAAGAGGGACAGATCGTGTTAGACCAAATTCGCACCGTTGACAAAACTCGACTAGTCAAAAAGCTTGGTCAAATAAGTGCCAGCGAACAAAAAGCAGTTTTGGACACTCTAGCGGAAATGTTTGCAGAGTAACCTGTTGTAGACGCTACACTAAACGGGTAGAGCGGATTCAAATGACTATTAATTGCTATCAGCAACTCGCTCGGGCTTTGGAAAAAGGAGCAGTCGTGTTAGCAACCGCGATCGCAATTAAAGGCTCGGTTCCCAGAGAAGTGGGAGCCAAGATGATTATCTGTGCTGACGGTCGTACCTACAATACTATTGGTGGGGGTGCGGGGGAAGCAAAAGTCATCAGTCAAGCCATGACAGTATTAGCGACGGGTGAAAAGCAATTGGTAGAGATCGATCTGACTGGCGCACCGCAGCGACAAACTCAAGGCATTTGCGGCGGAATCATGCAGATCTGGTTGGAAAGGTGGTCTGGTGAAGACGCGATCGCCCTTGTCGATCGAATTCTCTGTTTACTCCAGTCGGGACAAACAGTTACCCTTGTCACTCCTTTGAAGCGCGATCGCTCGCCATATTTATTAGACAACGATTCGCTCGTTGCTCGCGAAGAATCTTTTGTAGAGGTTTTGCAACCGCCACCTACTTTATTAATTGTTGGTGCGGGACACGTTGGCGAACAGTTAGCAAAAGTCGCTCATACAATCGGATTTCAAGTCATTATCCAAGACGATCGCCCAGAGTGGGCAAACCGAGAACGTTATCCTCAAGCAATTGCAATTTTTCATCGAGCGATCGCCTCAGTGGTGACAGAATTAGTAACTCATACGCAACTTTATACAGCACTGGTAACGCGGGGTTTTCAGTACGATCTGGAAGCCTTAAAAGTCTTGTTAGATCGAGATCCTGCTTGTAAATACATCGGGACAATTGGTAGTGAAAAGCGCGTGCGTCAAGTCATGCAGACATTAGAAGCCGATGGAGTTCCTGCAACTAAATTGCGATCGCTCTACGCACCGATAGGTTTAGATATTGGGGCGCTGACACCAGAAGAAATCGCTGTGAGCATCTGTGCCGAATTAATTTTAGTACGTCGAGGTGGTACGGGTCGCCCTTTGTCAAGCCTTCGATCTCAGAGATAACGGCGGTTAAAACCCCATCTACACAGACAAAATCTGCCTCCGCAGGTTTTACACTCAAATCCATTCTGTAGTCTGCGCTCGTCTGACTTTGTACGCGGCTAATGTGTTGGAAGTCGTTTCGACACCGCTTGTTTTTGTGTGGTTCCGCGAATTTTATTCGCTGAGATTTACCCGATCGGTATTACTATTTAAACTGCAATTCTGTTTTTATTCTAAGTACAGGACAAAAATTGTAAAGAGTGGAGAAAATCGTCAGCTCTCAAGT